>ENA-OUVW01000280-OUVW01000280.1-marine-metagenome-genome-assembly--contig:-NODE-280-length-3853-cov-2.900689_pt1 | contig 3853 bp, 2 predicted proteins | sample MGYA00237964_ERZ584541 | MGnify/ENA primary metagenome ERZ584541 (study PRJEB26544, sample SAMN05421971) | marine metagenome | isolation source: Line P, North Pacific Ocean | place: Canada:British Columbia... | reverse complement strand
GCCGGAGGACGTGGGTACCAGATTCAGGTATCCGCCCAGGCTGCCGGCATCATCCCGGACCGTGCCGGCACGGGAGCCGTCATCATCCTTAACATCAACGGAAGAATGGCCAGCAGCACCATATACCCCCGCGGTCACAGACATACCGGCAACCTCTGTTCTCATCAGGTCACCCTCCAGACGGACGAATCCATAGCTGCCGCTGCTTTCCGGCGTGGCCCCACGGGCAATACCGCCATTGTTATCGTGACCGAGATGACCGCCCTGAATGCTGAGACGGACGCTGTTGTTTTCACCATTTACACCGGTCTGATGGCTGCGGGAGCCTGCCACAATCCGGTCATAGTCCATTGCCTGTGTCAGCATGGAGGCATACAGGGGGACTTCTGCACGATAAGCATTTTCACTGCGCAGATACCAGCTCTCATCACTGTCCCGGTTGAGGGAGTAGTTAAAGGCACCGGCCTGCAGCCTGTTCCCCTGGACAAAGGCCCCTTCCTCCGTGGTGGCACCGTTAATGGCTTCCACCACCTGAATACCCTTACCGCTGGTCGCCAGCCCCGACGCACTGTTGCCGGCGTTCACCAGGTTCAGGATGGTTTTTCCGGTTGCCCTGCCGCCGTCAATGACCAGTCTGTCAGCATTGTTCTGTGCCATATCCGGGCGTACACGCAGGCTGATGGTGCCATTCTGTCCGTTCAGGTTTTTCACTTTCAGGGTTGCCGGTACGAACTTCCCTGTGCGGGTGGAGGTGAAATGAATCTGTCCGGCATGGCTGAGGTCATCCACCACCGACTGCACCGTGGCGTTATCGGGGATATTCCAGGTGGCACCGGAGGCGAGAGTGACATTCGTGGGGTCAATGGCACCGTTCAGCACAGTGCTGCCGGTCAGCTTCAGGGCTGTACCGCGCTGAGCAATGACATCCGTGGTGACGGTACTGTCGTTCAGCGTCAGCGTGCCTTCATTCAGGTTGACGGCTTTCTGGGTGAGTGTGGTGTTGCTGACAGTGAGTGTGCCACTTCCTGATTTTTCCACGCTGCCGTTACCGGTGAGAGAGCCTCCCTGCAGGAGTGCATCGCCTTCACGGATGGTCAGGGTATCGTTGTTCACCGTCTTCCCGGAAAGGGTAAGTATGGCGCCGTTATTCAGCGTGGTGGTGCCCGCCAGTGTGCCGCCCCTGGCGGTGAACAGTCCGCCATTTACCGTGGTATCCGTGGCCGTATCACCGGCGTTCAGCGTGAATGAACTGCCTTTTTCCAGCATCAGGGCATCCGCCTGACCGCCTCCGATACTGAATGCCTTTCCGTCGCTCCGGGTACCACTGACAGCGGCACCGGAATCGGCCAGCAGTACACCGCCATTTCCCATGGATACGGTGGTGGCGGTGCCACCGTTGCGGACATCCAGCGTTCCGCCATCATCCACGCGGGTATTAGTGGCTGTGTGTCCGGTCAGCACATCCAGGCGTCCGCCATTTTCCAGTACGACATTATCAGCTTTACCCTCCACAACAGAGAATGCTCCCAGGCGGTTTATGCCGGTAACGGTTGCAGCCGTACTGGTAACCAGTGCGCCGCCCTGCTTCAGGGTGACATTCGTGGCTGTACCACCGGCGTCCACCTGCAGTCTGCCCTTCTGATTAACGGTGGTATTCCCGGCCACACCCCCGTTTTTGACAATCTGCCAGCCGTCACTGTTCACAACAGTGTCAGACGCTGTACCGCCGTTGTGCACATACTGGTATCCCCCATTCAGCGTGGTATCCAGTGCGTGACCATGTACAGTCTGGTCGCCGCCGGCATAAACCACAGTGGTATTTGCCGTTCCTTCAGCTCTCACAATCTGGCGACCGTTTTTATTGATGGTTGTGCGTACGGCATCCCCGCGAACAAACTGCCCGGTATCACCGTTTTCTGCATCCGGTCCCCCTTCCGCCCCGGTATTAACAACGGTATCCGTTGCCACTGTACCGGGCTTGACGACCTGCCAGCCCTTATCATTAATGACGGTTCCTGTGGCTATCGCCCCCTCATGCATCCACTGTTCGCCACCATTCAGCGTGGTGTTCACAGCCCGTCCCTGAAGGCTCTGTCCGCCTCCGGCACTGATAACCGTGTCTGAGACACTTCCACCGGGGTTCACTCTCTGAAGACCACCACTGGTGACAGTCGTTTTGTTGGCTGTTCCGCCATCCTGTACCCATTGCCCGCCGGTATTGGCCTCGTTATCCGGCCCATACTCCAGCCCGGTACTGATGGTCATTCCGTTGGTCGTACCGAAGACAATCTGGTTGTCATGATTTGCCAGTGTTCCGCCGTTCACGGTTTCTCCCGGGTGCACAACGATGTCAGCAGCCAGCACCGGGAGTGACGTGACTGCGGCAAGAGACAGTGCAACCGCCACACCGCCACGTTTACCCCGTGCGCGGGCCAGTTCGGAGGCAACCACGAAAGCGCCCGTCATGTGATTCCATACCAGCCTGTAGCAGGTATTCAGATGTCGTTTCATCAGCTTTTCCTTAGATTGAGGGTGAATAAAAAAGCCGGTACCCACAAACGTGGATACCGGCAGGTAAAGGGTTACAGTGCCGGAGGTCCGGCTGTGGGAGTTTCTGAATTGTGGTTCTGTTGTTCCCTGAATGTCTTTCTGTACGTATCTGTGCATGTTACTGACAAAGGTTATTATTAGCTTATCGATCGATATAAACGATCGATAAAATAGATATTGATCGTTTTATTCTATTATTGAGCTATTGCACGGACAAGAGAGACAGTAACGAAAACAGTGCTTTTGTGAGCAGACTCAGAGTCAGGGAGGGCATCAGTCACGACAGGTTCAGAAGAAAATCCAGTTCCATACCGCACGGGCAACAGAGACCACCGTGTCACGGACGGCACGCAGAACCGTGCGTGCAACAGAGGCAATACAGACGCTCTCCGCCGTGTCAAATATCCGGTCCACCGCACCGGTAAACTGTTCACGGGCCTGAGACCGGACAGATTCCGTGCGCAGCTCGTCCTGCAGTCGGGTCATCAGGGGACTGGCGGCATGGTCGGGAAGCGCTGTCATGAGCGCACTGACCAGCGTATCCAGTTCCCAGCCGGTGCGGGCCGATACGGCCACAACCGGATGTACGGGCCGGAACAGACGGAATACCGCCTCCGTTTTTTCGCGAATATTCTGTGCCTGTGCAGGAGAAGGCTGAATACCGGCCATATCCCATTCATGGCAGGGCTCCGTTTTGTCGGCCTGCGTCACCACAAACAGCACCTGCTGATGTCCGCACTGCAGGATGTGTCGCCAGAAATACTCATCCACAGACAGGGCACGGTCATCGGCTTTAATCAGCCACAGTACCAGGTCAAGTTCAGGCAGAATGTCACGGTACCCGCTTACGCGAGAGCAATAAGTGGCTGGCCACCATTCTCGATACAAAACTCTGCTGAATAGCAGCGATTTTCCCAGCGTGGTGCGTCTTTTGCATTTTACTGGTTCTGAGTTATCAATTATCTGTTCACTAATGACTACTCTAAAAAGTTGTATCAATTTAAGTGATATAGGGAGTCCGGAGATTCACCCTTTTTGGTGATGAAGTTAACAATACCGCCAATTGCCTGTGAACCGTACAGTACGGAATATGGACCTTTCACTACCTCAACACGCTCCAGCGCAGACTCATCTATCAACAGTCCCACACCATAATTATCTCCGGCGCGCTGATAAGTTACCTCCTGACCATCAATGAGAATTAAAACACGGGAGGATGCTTCGCCACTAGACTGGCCCCCTGAATCTCCAGACAACCAATATCACTTAAATAAGTGATAGTCTTAATACTAGTTTTTAGACT
>ENA-OUVW01000266-OUVW01000266.1-marine-metagenome-genome-assembly--contig:-NODE-266-length-4467-cov-2.916401_pt1 | contig 4467 bp, 4 predicted proteins | sample MGYA00237964_ERZ584541 | MGnify/ENA primary metagenome ERZ584541 (study PRJEB26544, sample SAMN05421971) | marine metagenome | isolation source: Line P, North Pacific Ocean | place: Canada:British Columbia... | reverse complement strand
GAATCCGCCTATGAGATGTTGCAAAAAGGCTTTCAGGCCAGTACCGAGCAGCAAAATAATCCTCCCGCGAAAGGGAAAGAGGTAGCGGTGGATGACGGCATTCTTGGTGGATTGAAGGATATTTTGTTCGGCACTACCGGACCACGCGGCGGGAAGAAAGATGGTGTGGTGCAAACAATGGCCAAAAGCGCCGCTCGCCAAGTGACGAATCAGATTGTACGCGGGATGTTGGGGAGTTTGCTGGGGGGGAGAAGAAGGTAAGTCAGGCGAGATTTGTCTTTGCCTGATGCGACGCTGGCGCGTCTTATCATGCCCACCCCACTGCAATATATTGAATTTTAATTATTTTTCAGGAATGAACGAAGCACACTTTGCTAACAATAATAAAGGGAGCTTTCGCTCCCTTTATTCGTTCATTCGGTTACGATTTTCTCATTAACAGCCACAGGCTGATTAAGAAGAAGCTGGCGCTTGGCAACAGTGCGCCGATGATCGGCGGGATGCCATAAACCAACGTCAGCGGGCCGAAGATCTGGTCCAGTACGTAGAAGACAAAACCGAAACTGATACCGGTGACCACACGCACGCCCATCGGTACGCTACGCAGTGGGCCAAAGATGAACGACAGCGCCATCAGCATCATCACCGCCACAGATAGCGGCTGGAAGATTTTGCTCCACATGTTGAGCTGATAACGTCCGGCATCCTGACCGCTCGACTTCAGATACTTCACATAGTTGTGCAAACCGCTGATAGAGAGTGCATCCGGGTCCAGCGCCACCACGCCCAGTTTGTCCGGCGTGAGGTTGGTTTTCCAGGTGCCGCTCACCGTCTGCGAACCGGTAATCTGTTTCGGATTGGTCAGATCAGATTCATCAACCTGCGACAGACGCCAGACTTTATGTTCCGGGTCAAACTTCGCAGTAGCGGCATAGCGTACGGATTGCAGACGACGATTCTCGTTAAAGGCATAAATGCTGATGCCACCTAACTCTTCGTCACCTTTAACCCGCTCAATGTAGACGAAGTTGTTGCCATCTTTCGCCCATAAGCCTTGCTGGGTAGAGAGCAACGAGCCGCCGTACATCGCCTGCGCACGGTAGTTACGCGCCATCTGCTCGCCCTGCGGCGCGACCCATTCGCCAATCGCCATCGTCAGCAAGACCAGCGGAATGGCGGTTTTCATCACCGACAGCGCCACCTGCATACGGGTAAAACCAGAAGCCTGCATCACCACCAGTTCGCTGCGCTGCGCCAGCATCCCAAGACCAAGCAACGCCCCAAGCAGAGCCGCCATCGGGAAGAAGATCTGCACATCTTTCGGCACGCTCAGCAAGGTATACATTCCTGCGCCTAACGCGTCGTAACTCCCCTGCCCGGCTTTTTTCAGCTGATCGACAAACTTGATAATGCCCGACAGCGACACCAGCATGAACAGTGTCATCATGATGGTGGTGAAAATAGTTTTACCGATATAGCGGTCAAGTACGCCAAAAGGTTGCATCACACCGCTCCTTTACGCGAAAAACTGGCGCGCAGGCGGCGGACCGGCACGGTGTCCCAAAGGTTGAGAACAATCGCTAAAGCCAGATAAATCAGGTTAACGGTCCACATCCACAGCGTCGGGTCCAGCTTACCTTTACCGCCGTTCGATTTCAGGGAGGTCTGGATCAGGAAGAAAAGTAGATACAGCAGCATGGCTGGCAGCATCTACAGTACGCGTCCCTGACGTGGGTTAACCACGCTCAGCGGTACGACCATAAGTGCCATCATAAACACGGTGAATACCAACGTGATACGCCAGTTCAGTTCTGCGCGAGCACGATCGGTGTCAGTGTTCCACAATGTGCGCATGTCCATCTGGTCGGTATCGTTCGGGTCGAGCGCCACCGCCTGGTGACCAATGATCGCCTGATAATCCTGGAAGTCCGTAATGCGGAAATCACGTAACAATGCAGTGCCTTCGAAGCGCGTTCCCTGGTTGAGAGTGACGACCTGGGAGCCGTCGCGCAGCTGGGTTAAATGTCCGGAATCGGCCACCACCACAGAAGGACGTGCATTACCTTTTGGTCGAATTTGCGCGAGGAACACATCTTTGAAATCGCTGCCGTCAACGCTTTCGATGAACAGCACCGAGCTGCCATTAGTCGCTTGCTGGAATTGCCCTTGCGCCAGCGCCGCCATGCCAGGGTTCGCTTTCGCTTCTGCTAACACTTCATCCTGATGACGCGATGACCACGGTCCCGCCCACATCACGTTAACCGCCGCTACGATTGCCGTGAATACCGCAAGGATCATTGCCGCTTTCACCAGAACCGCTTTGCTCAGGCCGCAGGCATGCATTACCGTAATTTCACTTTCGGTATACAGTTTGCCCAGCGTCATCAGCAGCCCGAGGAACAGGCTTAATGGCAGGATAAGCTGCGCCATTTCCGGCACGCCCAACCCGAGAAGGGAGAGCACCAGATTCGCCGGAATATCGCCGTCAACCGCTGCGCCGAGGATCCTCACTAACTTTTGACAGAAGAAGATCAAAAGCAAGATGAAGAGTATCGCCAGCTGGCTTTTGAGCGTCTCCCGCACCAGATATCTTATGATTATCACTTTAAATACGCCCGTAAAAACTCGTCTTTTGCAGGATTTTAGCTTGTTTCATGGCTTAAACGTCATTTATTCTCTTGAGTCGTCGAAATCGTCGCTAAGATAATTATACTCAACGGATTCACCTCTCAGATTTTGTTCTGACGTGCCAATGCCGTAATAACGTTAAGATTAACACGAAGTCATCGCAACAGCGGACATGAGTTACGAAAGCTTGCAATTCTATCTGTAGCCACCGCCGTTGTCTTTAAGATTCAGGAGCGTAGTGCATGGAGTTTAGTGTAAAAAGCGGTAGCCCGGAGAAACAGCGGAGTGCCTGCATCGTCGTGGGCGTCTTCGAACCACGTCGCCTTTCTCCGATTGCAGAACAGCTCGATAAAATCAGCGATGGGTACATCAGCGCCCTGCTACGTCGGGGCGAACTGGAAGGAAAACCGGGGCAGACATTGTTGCTGCACCATGTTCCGAATGTACTTTCCGAGCGAATTCTCCTTATTGGTTGCGGCAAAGAACGTGAGCTGGATGAGCGTCAGTACAAGCAGGTTATTCAGAAAACCATTAATACGCTGAATGATACTGGCTCAATGGAAGCGGTCTGCTTTCTGACTGAGCTGCACGTTAAAGGCCGTAACAACTACTGGAAAGTGCGTCAGGCTGTCGAGACGGCAAAAGAGACGCTCTACAGTTTCGATCAGCTGAAAACGAACAAGAGCGAACCGCGTCGTCCGCTGCGTAAGATGGTGTTCAACGTGCCGACCCGCCGTGAACTGACCAGCGGTGAGCGCGCGATCCAGCACGGTCTGGCGATTGCCGCCGGGATTAAAGCAGCAAAAGATCTCGGCAATATGCCGCCGAATATCTGTAACGCCGCTTACCTCGCTTCACAAGCGCGCCAGCTGGCTGACAGCTACAGCAAGAATGTCATCACCCGCGTTATCGGCGAACAGCAGATGAAAGAGCTGGGGATGCATTCCTATCTGGCGGTCGGTCAGGGTTCGCAAAACGAATCGCTGATGTCGGTGATTGAGTACAAAGGCAACGCGTCGGAAGATGCACGCCCAATCGTGCTGGTGGGTAAAGGTTTAACCTTCGACTCCGGCGGTATCTCGATCAAGCCTTCAGAAGGCATGGATGAGATGAAGTACGATATGTGCGGTGCGGCAGCGGTTTACGGCGTGATGCGGATGGTCGCGGAGCTACAACTGCCGATTAACGTTATCGGCGTGTTGGCAGGCTGCGAAAACATGCCTGGCGGACGAGCCTATCGTCCGGGCGATGTGTTAACCACCATGTCCGGTCAAACCGTTGAAGTGCTGAACACCGACGCTGAAGGCCGCCTGGTACTGTGCGACGTGTTAACTTACGTTGAGCGTTTTGAGCCGGAAGCGGTGATTGACGTGGCGACGCTGACCGGTGCCTGCGTGATCGCGCTGGGTCATCATATTACTGGTCTGATGGCGAACCATAATCCGCTGGCCCATGAACTGATTGCCGCGTCTGAACAATCCGGTGACCGCGCATGGCGCTTACCGCTGGGTGACGAGTATCAGGAACAACTGGAGTCCAATTTTGCCGATATGGCGAACATTGGCGGTCGTCCTGGTGGGGCGATTACCGCAGGTTGCTTCCTGTCACGCTTTACCCGTAAGTACAACTGGGCGCACCTGGATATCGCCGGTACCGCCTGGCGTTCTGGTAAAGCAAAAGGCGCCACCGGTCGTCCGGTAGCGTTGCTGGCACAGTTCCTGTTAAACCGCGCTGGGTTTAACGGCGAAGAGTAATTGCGTCAGGCAAGGCTGTTATTGCCGGATGCGGCGTGAACGCCTTATCCGACCTACACAGCACTGAACTCGTAGGCCTGATAAG
>ENA-OUVW01000237-OUVW01000237.1-marine-metagenome-genome-assembly--contig:-NODE-237-length-5625-cov-3.277578_pt1 | contig 5625 bp, 4 predicted proteins | sample MGYA00237964_ERZ584541 | MGnify/ENA primary metagenome ERZ584541 (study PRJEB26544, sample SAMN05421971) | marine metagenome | isolation source: Line P, North Pacific Ocean | place: Canada:British Columbia... | reverse complement strand
TAGATCAGAAAGCTATTCATCAGCGGAAGGGGCTGAAAAAGAATCAGAAGATCCTGGATCATATGGGTTCAACAGAACTGGCGGCTAATCTCTTTCGAGCTACCCAAACAGAAGAAAAACTCAAGCGGGATGGCGTGAATTCAAAACAGCAAGCAAACACCACACACTTTGACGTGGGTCGCAAGGTGAGGCAAACCATTCAGGAACTTGGCGGAACCATGCCTGAGGAGTTGCCGACCCCGCAGGTCAGCATCAAGCAGTTGGAAAACAGTGTAAAAATTACAGAGAAGAAATAGCAGAAACTAAAAACTCTTTTTGTTGATTGAGACACCCGATGCGTAAGCCAAGGTCCAGGTGCAGTGAACACAATGGCTAAATATTGCACCTTTCTTTTCCCCCTCAGTTTTAACCTATTTTTTCTTATGCATTTTCTCAGACAAGAAGTCAGAAGAATGCATCTCTGCTACAGAAAATAGCGATTTCACATAACTACAAGTTATCAATTTCCCCTCCCCTTAAAAAATCTCAATCGTGACAATGCGCACAAATCGCTACCCTGCCAGACAGATTTTTAGGGAGAGAACCATGCTGTTACACATTTTGTATTTGGTTGGCATTACTGCCGAAGCCATGACGGGGGCGCTGGCGGCCGGACGACGGCGCATGGATACATTTGGCGTAATTATTATTGCGACCGCCACCGCAATTGGCGGAGGGTCAGTGCGCGATATTCTGCTGGGCCACTATCCGCTCGGCTGGGTCAAACACCCGGAATATGTGATTATCGTCGCTACCGCCGCAGTACTCACCACTATCGTTGCTCCTGTAATGCCTTACCTGCGCAAAGTGTTTCTGGTGCTCGATGCGCTCGGACTGGTGGTCTTTTCTATCATCGGGGCACAGGTTGCACTGGATATGGGGCACGGCCCAATTATTGCCGTTGTCGCGGCGGTAACCACCGGCGTGTTTGGCGGCGTTTTGCGCGATATGTTCTGTAAACGTATCCCACTGGTATTCCAGAAAGAGTTGTATGCCGGTGTCTCATTTGCCTCCGCCGTGCTGTACATCGCGCTGCAACACTATGTTTCTAACCATGATGTGGTAATTATCTCCACCCTGGTATTCGGCTTTTTTGCCCGCTTACTGGCGCTACGCCTTAAGCTGGGATTACCGGTCTTTTACTACAGCCACGAAGGACACTAAGGTTCAAAACCTGTGATCTGCTGGGCAGCCAGCCAACTGCCCAGCTTCTTGATTTGCGCATTTTCCTTCCATTCAATAACCTGTCTGGCGCGTCCCGATCCAGTCCCCGGCAGCTGCTGCCAGAACTGCTCCGTGCTAAATAAAAGTTGCGACCAGGACCGTTCATCACTGGCATTAAGCGCCGCCCGGGTTAGCGGTATTCCCATTGCCATCACCCAGCGAGTAAAAGGCTGCTTACGAGCCAGATTAAACTGATGCCATAGCTGCGCACTTTTACTTTTCGCGATCCCCGGCGTGTTCTGTAATTGCTCTGGCGTTAATAAAAGCCAGGAAAAGATATGTTCAAAGCGATGAGTCTGATGCAGCGCGCGCCAACCGGCCTCACCAATGCCATCCAGCCCAAGAACCTGTTTTGCCCCCAGCCAGACTAAGCGTGAAATGAACTGTTCCTGACAAACATCAGAAGCAAAGTAGCAGGTCAACGAGTTAAAGCGGTTTTCTGGCGGTGTCGGTTTTGTACGTTCTGCACCGCGCCACACCACATCATCAATGCGAGGAATACCCTGACCGGCAAGGCTGACGAGAATCTGATCACCAGGCGCAATATCCCACTCCTGCCAGCGCCTGACGGAACCAATATTCACCCGCTGGACTTTTTTATCATCCAGCATGACAGGTGCGAGTGACGCAACCACCGATATTTTACCGCTCTTACCCACCGCAAACTGAATTGCCTTCACTTCGGCAACCTGAGCTACAGGTTGATATTTCCAGGCCACCAGCCACTCTGCCTGGCCCGGTAGCCAATGGCGGGATTCTTGCTCTTTCGCCGCTCGTACAACTACGCCATCGGTGACGAAGGGTAATTCCGCTTTCCACCACTCATTGCGTACGCGCGCAACTTCATCAGCATTTTTCACCGCACGGGTATACGTCTGCGTTAGAGTAAAACCTGCGGTAGCCAGCTCTTTTAAACGATCAGACATTAACTGCGGTCCATCCGGCCATGCCCAGACAAAAACGCCCAGAGAATTCAGCGTGTCGCTATCGTCCTGGCGCATCATCAAGCCAGCAACTTTTGCGCGGGCATTTATTCCCCCCATTTGTTGTTGGATATGCCCCTCGCGCTGGAGAAATATTTCCCCCTGAAGCGTACTGTTGGCTAAAGGCCCGCTAACGGTTTGCGGCACAGCGGAAATTAAGCTAACTTTCTGCGTCCAGTCCTCGCCTTTCAGGCCATTACCGCGACTGATTGCTTTGTTCAGTTTCCCGTCCCGATAAACCAGGGTTACCGCAACGCCATCAACTTTTGGCTGCACCCAAAGATCGCTACGTTCTCGCATCCACAGACTTAATGCGTTTTTATCCACCATTTTGCGTACACCCGTATGGGCAACCGGATGCATAACCGCACCATTTAAAGGCGGCATCATCACGTCGCGGGGCTCGCTCCCAAAGCAGCGTTGCCACTGCGTAAGACGGGCGCTTAACTGATCGTAAACACCGTCTTCCACCTCACTTTTTCCTTCCTTCCAGTAGTCATCGTCCCACTGTTTTATTTGCTGTTGCAGGCGGGAAATTTCTTCCTGTGCTCTGGCTGGCGACCAGGCCGGACAGACCGCCCACACAGATGATTGCCAGCACAAGATACCTATTAATATCGCCATCCATACTTTCATCATCACCTCCGCTGTAGATAGTCAGGCAGATATACAACGTGATGAAAGCAAAGCCGAGTGGCAAAAACGGAGTCTGCGAGGACGCTTCCTGAAAATCGTCTTTATTGCAGTGAATGACAGGCAAATGCGGAAGCAGCTACGCAAAACGCAACAACTTTGCGCAAAAAGTGTGAGCAAGGGCTACGTCACATGGCCGCGCCGTGTATAATAAGCTCGTATGTAGGCTTTATTTCGCTAATCACATACGAAAGATACTCATGGCTCAAGGCACGCTTTATATTGTTTCTGCCCCCAGTGGCGCGGGTAAATCCAGCCTGATTCAGGCTTTATTAAAAACCCAACCGTTGTATGACACCCAGGTTTCTGTTTCACACACCACACGCCAACCGCGTCCTGGTGAAGTCCACGGTGAACATTATTTCTTTGTTAATCATGATGAATTTAAAGAAATGATTAGCAGAGATGCGTTCCTCGAACACGCAGAAGTTTTTGGTAATTACTATGGCACTTCGCGTGAGGCCATTGAGCAAGTACTGGCGACCGGTGTCGATGTTTTTCTCGATATCGACTGGCAGGGCGCGCAGCAAATTCGCCAGAAGATGCCGCACGCGCGGAGTATCTTTATTTTACCGCCGTCCAAAATTGAACTGGACCGCCGTCTACGCGGTCGCGGTCAGGACAGCGAAGAGGTCATTGCAAAGCGTATGGCGCAAGCTGTTGCAGAAATGAGCCATTACGCCGAATATGATTATCTGATTGTGAATGATGACTTCGATACCGCGTTGACCGATTTGAAGACCATTATTCGCGCCGAACGTCTGCGCATGAGCCGCCAAAAGCAGCGTCATGACGCTTTAATCAGCAAATTGTTGGCAGACTGAACCTGATTTCAGTATCATGCCCAGTCATTTCTTCACCTGTGGAGCTTTTTAAGTATGGCACGCGTAACTGTTCAGGACGCTGTAGAGAAAATTGGTAACCGTTTTGACCTGGTACTGGTCGCCGCGCGTCGCGCTCGTCAGATGCAGGTAGGCGGAAAGGATCCGCTGGTACCGGAAGAAAACGATAAAACCACTGTAATCGCGCTGCGCGAAATCGAAGAAGGTCTGATCAACAACCAGATCCTCGACGTTCGCGAACGCCAGGAACAGCAGGAAGCCGCTGAATTACAAGCCGTTACCGCTATTGCTGAAGGTCGTCGTTAATCACAAAGCGGGTCGCCCTTGTATCTGTTTGAAAGCCTGAATCAACTGATTCAAACCTACCTGCCGGAAGACCAAATCAAGCGTCTGCGGCAGGCGTATCTCGTTGCACGTGATGCTCACGAGGGGCAAACACGTTCAAGCGGTGAACCCTATATCACGCACCCGGTAGCGGTTGCCTGCATTCTGGCCGAGATGAAACTCGACTATGAAACGCTGATGGCGGCGCTGCTGCATGACGTGATTGAAGATACTCCCGCCACCTACCAGGATCAGGATATGGAACAGCTTTTTGGTAAAAGCGTCGCCGAGCTGGTAGAGGGGGTGTCGAAACTTGATAAACTCAAGTTCCGCGATAAGAAAGAGGCGCAGGCCGAAAACTTTCGCAAGATGATTATGGCGATGGTGCAGGATATCCGCGTCATCCTCATCAAACTTGCCGACCGTACCCACAACATGCGCACGCTGGGCTCACTTCGCCCGGACAAACGTCGCCGCATCGCCCGTGAAACTCTCGAAATTTATAGCCCGCTGGCGCACCGTTTAGGTATCCACCACATTAAAACCGAACTCGAAGAGCTGGGTTTTGAGGCGCTGTATCCCAACCGTTATCGCGTAATCAAAGAAGTGGTGAAAGCCGCGCGCGGCAACCGTAAAGAGATGATCCAGAAGATTCTTTCTGAAATCGAAGGGCGTTTGCAGGAAGCGGGAATACCGTGCCGCGTCAGTGGTCGCGAGAAGCATCTTTATTCGATTTACTGCAAAATGGTGCTCAAAGAGCAGCGTTTTTACTCGATCATGGACATCTACGCTTTCCGCGTGATCGTCAATGATTCTGACACCTGTTATCGCGTGCTGGGCCAGATGCACAGCCTGTACAAGCCGCGTCCGGGCCGCGTGAAAGACTATATCGCCATTCCAAAAGCGAACGGCTATCAGTCTTTGCACACCTCGATGATCGGCCCGCACGGTGTGCCGGTTGAGGTCCAGATCCGTACCGAAGATATGGACCAGATGGCGGAGATGGGTGTTGCCGCGCACTGGGCTTATAAAGAGCACGGCGAAACCAGTACTACCGCACAAATCCGCGCCCAGCGCTGGATGCAAAGCCTGCTGGAGCTGCAACAGAGCGCCGGTATTTCGTTTGAATTTATCGAGAGCGTTAAATCCGATCTCTTCCCGGATGAGATTTACGTTTTCACACCGGAAGGGCGCATTGTCGAGCTGCCTGCCGGTGCAACGCCCGTCGACTTCGCTTATGCAGTGCATACCGATATCGGTCATGCCTGCGTGGGCGCACGCGTTGACCGCCAGCCTTACCCGCTGTCGCAGCCGCTTACCAGCGGTCAAACCGTTGAAATCATTACCGCTCCGGGCGCTCGCCCGAATGCCGCTTGGCTGAACTTTGTCGTTAGCTCGAAAGCGCGCGCCAAAATTCGTCAGTTGCTGAAAAACCTCAAGCGTGATGATTCTGTAAGCCTGGGCCGTCGTCTGCTCAACCATGCTTTGGGTGGTAGCCGTAAGCTGAATGAAATCCCGCA
>ENA-OUVW01000170-OUVW01000170.1-marine-metagenome-genome-assembly--contig:-NODE-170-length-9069-cov-3.111988_pt1 | contig 9069 bp, 3 predicted proteins | sample MGYA00237964_ERZ584541 | MGnify/ENA primary metagenome ERZ584541 (study PRJEB26544, sample SAMN05421971) | marine metagenome | isolation source: Line P, North Pacific Ocean | place: Canada:British Columbia... | reverse complement strand
ATAGCGGTTAGCCTGAGTATTTAGCTGACCGTCACCGGCCCTTGAACGTTCGTGCCCTCCGACATGACGCATCCACATACTGCTTGCCGACCCCTGAGAATGCAGTGAATCTGTATACTGCGGCTCACCCAGACGGTCGTGTAAACGATGGCTAAACAGCGAGTTGGCTGCGGCAATGTTGCTGATATAGCTTCCGGCCTCCGGGCGATAAACTGATGGGCCTTCCGGATCCACAACAGGGGGATTATTGATGGGATCGGGTGTATCCGCTGGCGTTACGCCGTCCCATTTACTGGTCAGATACCAGTTTTTCTCGTCATTCCCCTTCCCTTTAGCCAGCGTGTAGACGTAAGCCCCAGCTTCGACAGTTCCGGTGGTCAGCGCGAAGTTACCTGCAGAATTACCGCCAACCTCAATGAGTTCAATACCGTTGACCGTTTGTGCACCGACGCCGCCAATGTTATCAACCCGAACGCGAGTGTTCCCTTGGGTATCGCCTTTCACGTTCATCTTATCGGTGGGCGAATTATCGCCGCCCAGCGTCGCGTTGAACGTCATCAGGCCATTGTTTCCGGTATAGTTGCCGTTAACGGTCAGTACATTCCCCGGTTTCCCCCCTTCGCTATTCATTTGAACCGTGCCGCCATTCTCCAGGTTGCCGCCGATAGTGGTTTTAGCGACACGCAGTGCCCCCCCCAGGCATAACGTTCATATCACCTGCAGTGGTGACATTTCCCGACATCACACCGCTGTTATGGATATTAATGTGTTGACTTGCCATATTAATGGCAGAGTCGGAACCGAAAGCAATTTCCCCCCCCACGATATCCGTCGTACCCTGATACGCCGCGGAATCGTTGTTAAGAGTCAGGATCCCGGTACCCAGTTTTGTCACATCACCGCTACCGCTGATACTGTGCGTCATCGCCCAGCTACGCTCAGTGGAGATGGTGAGCAGGCCATTATTGATAACGGAAGCATCACCCAGGTTTTTCTGCTCGTTGACGCTGAGCGCGCTGCCTGTATCAATGTTGAATTGCCCCACAAAGCGGCTATTATCGCCATCCAACTCTACATCTGTCCTGGCGGTTGCGCTCACGATACCCTTCCCGCTTATGCTATTACGCAGTTCGCCAGTCACGTTTTTTAGCGTTAACAGACCGTCATTGGCAATATTTCCTCTGCCTAACCCCTGAGTATTATCGAGGCTGACTTCCGCATTTGGGCTAATGCTGGTTAACGCATTGTAGCGTGCATTAAGCCCCTCGATAGCCAGCGTTCCCCCTGTAACATTCAGGTTTCCGCCACCTGTCAGTTCACCCTGACTGATCCCACCTTTATTTACCGTCAGCGCCCCCTCTTTGAACAAAACAGTCGAACCCATCTGCCCGGTGAATGTCTCTACCGTCTGCGTCGATCCATTAAGATCGACGATGGCCGCGTTGCTGATGTTCAGTTCCCGGGTGTTGCCAAGTGCACCATCCGCATCGGTACGTAATGTCCCCATCTGAACGTAGGTTGCCCCCTGATAGTCGTTCTGACCGTTGGAAAGCGAAACCTGTCGCACCGTATTGATTGCCAGATCCCCTTCACCACCGATTTTTGCCGACATATCGGCCGTTGCGCCATAGGCTCCGCCATGTTCGGCTAACGTCAGCTTTTGCCCACCATGGATGTTCAGCGCTTTCAGCCCATAGTTAACGTACAAACCATTACCTGGTGCGGTCGTGAGGCGGAATCCATAATCACCCTCGGCGACCACCGTTCCGTTTTGCGCAATGTGTAACGTTTTGTCCGCTTCCACCTCGTCGCCCTGTAAATCACGTAACGTTAATGAGCCACCCGACCCAATAACCGTTTGCGCCTTCACCAGTTGAACGCCGACATGGCTATCGTCGTGTTCCAGCAAATTGAGCGTCGTCAGAGGGTTATTCGCCATGGGATCATTCCACGGTTTAGGCACGTCGATAAGCACGTCGCCCGTCCCGTTTACCTGATAGTTACGGCCTTTCCAGGTGTAGTCACCCGCGCCGACAACCAGCGTATCGACGCTGATATATCCCTCCGCGAGCGTCGCAGCAGGAATATCCGTATCGAAAATGATGGTACCTCCATTCATGGCCAGTCCACCAATGGATTGCTCTCCAACTTTTACCGATGTGGTATTTTCACTGTCAGACTGCAACATCGCGTGAGTAAGCGCAGCGGTGTTGTCGCGTTCCAGAGTGAAGGTACTGTCTTTCAGTTGGGCAACACCGGCGAATTCAGTCCCTGTTGCATGGGTAAAGCCAAACATCTTGTCGGAGGATGACAGCTGCACTCGCATCAAGCCATCGCCTTTGAGCGCATTGGTCAGCGTGTAATCTCCTGCACTGTTCGTTGATGCGAGAATGTCGAGCGTACCGGGGTTTGCAATGGTTACTTCACTCGACCCCATGCCCGTTACCCCATCTGCCGTATGAGACGCAATGGTCAGGAGGCCGTCATTGACCAGCGTTTTACCGCTATAAGTATTCCCTGCATTGAACACCGTATGGCCTGCATCATGGATCACTTTTCCGTCTTTATCGTCACCTGTAATCAGCATATCGACCTGGTAGCCGGCATCACTGTTATTGGTATGATTAAAGACAAAAACGCCTTCGCCAAGACCAAACTCCACTTTCGTCGCATTGGTGATAAATCCGGCATCTGCCGCCGCCTCACCGTGAGCAGCACCAATGTTTAGCGTTCCTACAGCAGGCTCAAAAACACCTAAGTAAACTTCTCCACCTTCGACATTCAGCGTACCGTTATTCGTCAGGGTTAACGTACCCGTACCAGATGTCCCTACGTACATATTGAATGTTTCAAGAAGAGAGTTCTGCCCATCCACCCTCACGTCGCCCTTACTTTTGTCATTGAGAGCTATCTGTGTATCACGCGCTTTAACTATACCTCCGGTGGTAATATTCAGTTCACCCGTGCCTAATACACCGACCTGTAGCAATTGTGCGTTAGTAGATGATGTCTTTAAATTCCAGAGACTGTCCGTTGAAATATTAACTATCCCCTTACCGGAGGCATTTCCTCCGATAAATCCATAGCCCGTTGAATTAAGGGTGGCACCATTACTGACATTTACGATACCGCTACCAAAATTACCGACATTGATACCCACAGTATCGAACGATGATGTCGCATCCATCAGGTTCAGTGTGCCGATACCGCTTGCTTTATCGCCCAAAAAAGTAATATTTTGCGATACGAACTTACCGCCATCGCTAATATTGAGGTTTCCGACGCCCGCAACACCAATGGTGGTATAGACATTCTTATTGACCTCCCACATTCCCCCCGTGGTGATGCTGACATTCCCGACGCCGGTTTCTCCATAACCGAGTGAACTTCCTCCGTTGCTGACAACAAGCCCCTGATTACTGATATTCATTTCGCCGTGGCCGTCATAACCAAGATTAGTTCCGAGATTAGTGATAACGGAGTTCTTATCCTTAACAGTAATGTTGCCTGTGCCTGTTTCTTTCATCCCCGCAGTGATAATTCCCGAATCTACTTTGCCTTCACTCGAGACATTAAGTTCACCGTCGCCAGCATCACCGATATAGATATAGCGGAAAGCTTCGCCCGTTCCGAGGAAATTCCAATGCCCTTTATCGGTCACGTTGACGACACCGTGGGAACCGTCCTGAACGCCCACCAATGAATATTCTTTGTTATTAATCAGTCCATTATTGGAAATATTGACTGTGCCATTACCGAAATATCCATTATAGAGTCTGCGTACCGTGATGACAGAGTCTTGATCCTGCACATTCAGGGTTCCGATACCGGTGGCATTGCCACCGATAATCGTATTTTCAGCCGTAACCAACCCCCCCTCGCGAATAGTCGCCTCCCCAGTTCCTTGATTACCAATTTGAAATTCAATTGAGGAATCATTATTTTTTATTAGCCACTCGCCACCCTTTTCAACGACAACCTGGCCATTACTGCCCGCCTGATAGCCTAAAATGGCGACGATTGAACTCGTGACGTAACCCTTATCCGTAATATTTAATGAACCTGTGCCATAGCTACCTATTTCGAATAATTCGGTCGTCAGAACAGAGTCCTCTCCCTCAACATTGACCGTCCCGACGCCTCCTGTCGAAGAACCTAATCTTAAATAGCCTCCATCGACGTGACCCTTCTGTTTAATATTCAGCGTCCCCGTTCCGGATTGACCCACATTTAAAGGCCTTGCATTATTTCCGCTATCATACAATCGCCAGGTGCCACCCAAAACATTAACGGTGCCCTCTGAGTCCTCATTAGCGCCAATGACGCTGGTAGTAATAGTGGTTAAGGAGGCATTACCGCCAGCCAAAATATTAAGCACTCCAGTGCCATACCAGCCAACCAGGTAGGCATCATAAGCAACATCAGTATCAATATTGGTAATCTGATCATTATCAACTTCCAGACTTGCACCAGACGCTGAACCGCTTAGTGCCAGCAAAACACCCAGCGTCAATCTACTGAATTTCGTTGTCAGTCCAGAGGATTTACGCAAATTAACCGTCGATGTTTTACCTGCCCTGCGAGTTAATTCCGAGCAGGCCTGAAATACCTGTAGAGTGCAATTCCATATCACGCGATAGATTCTATTCATATAAACGCTCCATATACAAACAATACAGCCACGAAAGAGATGAGTCGTCAGACATTAAAAATGAAACTTATTAAATTGTCAGAGGGCTGTATTGAGTGTTAGTTGGAGGTGGGAAGGTGTCAATTTGGCTAATTTGCTAATGCTTTCGAATTGATAGATTAAAAATTGCATAGTTCTTATTTTATTTAAATATGAACTATGAGTTATTGTTGCTTAATAAGAAAACTGTTTCTTTCAATAGGAAAATTATCATCATCATATTTAACAAAGAATAGCACTAATTGCTAAAAATCGAAGTTTATTAAACCCCTTTTGCATCCATTAGTGTCTTTAGGAATATTCGCTATAAAATAAGGGTTGTGCTTAATGCTTTAAGAAAAATAGCAATTTTCCCTTGAATATCGTACTGGTGATGGAACGATGAATCTGCAAGCTGGCTTTTAACAAGCCAGCTCTAAAAGAAGGGAAATAAGAATAACTATACTCAAAAACTAACAGCCACGGTCATCATGATGTGGCTGTCAATGAAACTATAACCCAGGCGCTTTCCATAACGACGTCGTCAGTCCATGATCAACCAGCCCCAGCTGATCCTGATAAACTGCCTGCCACTTATCGCGTGAATCCTGATAAAGTTCATGCTTTTCCGGGTCTGGTGTGTGCGTCCGTTCCCAGCGAACCAGGCGTTCTCCGGTTTCTGCCATTGATGAAAAAATTCCGGCACCGACGCCAGCTGCAATGGCACATCCTAATGCAGTGGCTTCTTTGACCACCGGAATATTGACGGGTAATCCCGAGACATCAGCGAGAATTTGACTCCATAATTTCCCTTTTGAACCTCCGCCTGCAAAGACTAACGATGAAGGATGAATATTCGAGAAATCAGCAATTTGCTGCAAGTTACACGCTGATACAATCGCCGCATTTTCTTCCAGCGCACGGAACAATGTCGCTTTGTTACATTTATCCGGGTCAATGGACAAGTTAATAAAGGAAGGCGCAGCGTGATACCAGGTTTTAAAGCGCATTCTGTCGGAGAAGATCGGCATTACGCCCCACGACCCAGGCGGCACCCGACTGGCCATCTCTTCCAGCAGCGTATAGGTGTCGATGCCTAAACGTTCGGCAATCAGTTTTTCTTCGGCACAGAAAGCATCGCGGAACCAGCGCATGGTGAGTCCGGTAAAAAAGCTTATAGATTCAGCTTGTACCATGCCAGGAATAACATGAGGATTAACGCGCACGTTCATTTCTGGGTCTGTCACCGGCGCGGCTAAATTTACAACTTGCTGCCAGAATGTGCCGCCAAGAACCGCGGTTTGTGCCGGACGCACAACGCCTAACCCAAGGCAACCAAGCTGCACGTCGCCTCCTCCAACGACCACCGGAGTGCCCGCCTTCAGACCGCAGAGTTCCGCCGCTTGTGAACTTACCACGCCCAGCAATGTGCCGGTTTCTTTGACAGGAGAAAGAATATCGGCACGTAGGCCAGCCATATCCAGCAATGCAGGTTTCCAGTCACGGGTGGTTAGATCAAGAAGTCCCGTGGTGCCAGCGTTAGAGGGATCCACCGCCAGTTCGCCGCTGAGCATATAGGCCAGCCAGTCGCTGATCATGGTGATGGTTGATGCCTGACGGTAAATATCGGAACGATGGTGCGCCAGCCAAAGTAATCTGGGGATGGCACTTAAAGCCAGTGTTTGTCCGGTCGCGCGATAAACTTCGTTTTCAAAGGTATTGTTGTGCAGTTCTTTAAGTTCGCTAACTTCGCGTGCCGCTCTGGCATCCACATTGGCGCAGGCCCAGATCGGGGCTCCTTCATTATTATATAAAACAATGCCTTCAGGCATCGAACATGCCGAAACGGCAGCGATATACTCCGGGGCTATGCCGGCGTTGTGCAGCGCCTGGCGCATACACTCACACGCCAGTTGCCAGTTTTTGTTGAGATCAAATTCCATAGAACCAGGAACGTCCGGTACTGCCAGATGCCGCCACTCCGCCTGTCCCACTGCTATTTGATTGCCTTCCAGGTCGAATATCACAGCCCGAATACTTCCGGTGCCTGCATCCAGCGCCATCAGGTAGTACTTTGATTCTGAAAGGGTAAAGAGTCGAGCCATTAGATTATCCTCGGCTTATGCGTTCTGTCTGTTCCTCTATACGTTCTCCATCATTCCCGGTAATAAGGTCATGCAAATTTAACTACGTAAAATCGCCGCTGCTGTGTCCTGATCGGTAACCAGTGCGTTGATATAACCGCCTTTCATTGCAGCGGCAATTGCTTCGGCTTTATTTTCTCCCCCTGCCACGCCAACCCGGACGGGTATGGTCTTCAGCGCGCTTAAAGGTAAGCCAATCAGTTCGTTATGTATTTTGATATTCGTGACAACGTCACCTTTTGCATCAAAAAAGTAGCCTAAAATGTCGCCAACCGCCCCTTTTCGGCCAATCATTAACTGTTCGCCCTGGCTGATATAACCGGAGCGAATGATTGTCGCATCGTCCTGTTGACTCACAGCACCAATGCCGACAATCGCCACATCCGCTGCTTGCGCGGCTAACAGAACATCTTTGACGCAATTTTCATTTTTTAGCGTACGGGCAATGTCAGCGGAGGATGCCCGCAACGGAGCCGGAATAATATTCACACTGCACGCCGCGTTAAGCTGCCCGATTCCCGTCATATAAGAACCGACGCCACCGGAGAGCGTGACCAGGCGAATTTGCTGTGACGAAATAAAACCACTTAAGCGTTGCAGCGTATTCATGGTTGCCTCGCCAAAACCAATCGCCAGCATCTGTTGTGGTTGAAGTAAACTCATCAACATATGCGCCGCGCCTATCCCCAGTCGCCCACCGACATCAGCATCCGCAAGCCCAGGGATCACCCGGACATGTTGCAGCGAAAACTGACGACGTAATTGAGTTTCATATTCCAGACAGCCTTCAAAGCGAGAATTAATCTGTACGCGAATAATGCCGGACTGATGCCCTTTCTCCAGCAATCGCGACACTTTCAAACGTGTCAGGCCGAGACGATCGCTGATCTCGCTCTGGGTCAGCCCGTCGTGATAGTAAAACCACGCGATCCGCGCGACCTGTTCTTCTTCACACATTCCCTGTTCTGAAATTGCCGAATCGTTGATTGTCATAATTCATTCTTCACTTTGAACATATTTAAATCTTTAATGCAATTGTTCAGTTCTTGCTCATTTATATCTGTGATGGCAACCACAGTTTGACTCTACGAGCATGAACAAACGCAACCGTGAAAATCAAAATAGCATAAATTGTGATCTATTCGTCGGAAATATGTGCAATGTCCACCTAAGGTTATGAACAAATTAAAAGCAGAAATACATTTGTTCAAAACTCACCTGCAAAACTGAACGGGGGAAATATGCAAACGAGTGATACCCGCGCGTTACCGCTACTTTGCGCCCGCTCGGTTTATAAACAGTATTCAGGGGTCAATGTCCTGAAAGGCATCGATTTTACGTTGCATCAGGGGGAGGTCCACGCCCTGCTCGGCGGCAATGGTGCCGGTAAATCGACGTTAATGAAGATTATTGCCGGTATTACCCCTGCTGATAGCGGTACGCTGGAGATTGAGGGCAACAACTACGTCAGATTAACGCCAGTTCATGCTCATCAGCTGGGTATTTATCTCGTTCCCCAGGAACCGCTGCTTTTCCCAAGCCTGTCGATAAAAGAAAACATCCTGTTTGGGCTGGCAAAAAAACAGCTCTCCATGCAGAAAATGAAGAACTTGCTGGCGGCGCTGGGCTGCCAGTTTGATCTGCATAGTCTGGCAGGATCGCTGGATGTCGCCGATCGCCAAATGGTGGAAATCCTCCGCGGGCTGATGCGCGACTCGCGGATTCTGATCCTCGATGAACCTACCGCCTCGCTTACCCCTGCGGAAACCGAACGCTTGTTTAGTCGCTTGCAAGAGCTGCTTGCTACTGGCGTGGGTATTGTTTTTATCTCGCATAAGCTGCCGGAAATTCGCCAGATTGCCGATCGAATTAGCGTGATGCGCGACGGAACCATCGCCTTAAGCGGCAAAACCAGCGAACTGTCTACCGACGACATTATTCAGGCCATCACCCCAGCGGTACGGGAAAAATCGCTCTCTGCCAGCCAAAAATTATGGCTGGAGTTACCTGGTAACCGCCCACAACATGCCGCCGGAACGCCGGTGCTGACACTGGAAAATCTGACCGGCGAAGGTTTCAGGAATGTCAGCCTGACGCTCAATGCCGGAGAAATTCTGGGCCTGGCTGGGCTGGTGGGGGCCGGACGCACAGAACTGGCCGAGACGCTCTATGGTCTGCGTACTTTGCGTGGCGGACGCATTATGCTGAATGGTAAAGAGATCAATAAATTATCCACTGGAGAACGTTTACTGCGCG
>ENA-OUVW01000027-OUVW01000027.1-marine-metagenome-genome-assembly--contig:-NODE-27-length-29611-cov-4.038261_pt1 | contig 29611 bp, 23 predicted proteins | sample MGYA00237964_ERZ584541 | MGnify/ENA primary metagenome ERZ584541 (study PRJEB26544, sample SAMN05421971) | marine metagenome | isolation source: Line P, North Pacific Ocean | place: Canada:British... | reverse complement strand
ATTACGCCAAGCTATTTAGGTGAGACTATAGAATACTCAAGCTTGCATGCCTGCAGGTCGACTCTAGAGGATCCCACATTCCGCCTATTGCGGGTTGTGCAATTTCAGTGCGTTGAAGTTGGGCCTGTTGAGCTTCTTGCTCTTCATCATTAAAAACCGCAATTGGAAATACTAAATCCGATAAAGGTTTTGAACTGGCTGTGGATTTTTCAGTAAAAAGTTTGTCGAGCGCACTATAAGGCCCTGTCATGGAAGGAAAGTTGAGAAACAATTCCTTGCCCATGTTCATGTATTGTGAACCTTGTCCGGAAAAAAGCGCGACCACTTTGCCTTTAGTTTCCAATGCCTGTTGACGGTAGGAAATACCTTTAACGTTCCATTCCGTTTTGTCCGTTTTGCTTTCAAGGGTCGAAACCGCCTGTCCGAGCATTTCCACGGTGTTTGCCAACGAATCCGTAACAAAGCCCAAACGCGCGTGTTTTTTAGGAATTGTATTTTCACGTGAACTTTCAAGCAGTTTACGATGCCGCTCGTCTGCACCTACTGTTTCCAGTTCTGCAAGCAGGTCGCTGCAGACTTTGTCCAGCTCTTTAGGTGTAGCTGCTGACAAAAATACTGTTGCCGGAGTTTTATGCATCCGGAATGCACCGGAATGAGTTGCCTGAAATTCTTCTAAAACGAAATGAAAATTTGTACCGCCAAATCCAAAAGCGCTCACACCGGCACGTCTCTGTTCTCCATCGGTGATCCATGGACGCGCTTCTGTATTGAGGTAAAAAGGAGTTTTTTCGATACCAAGTTTTTCACTCGGACGTTCGATGTTGATTGTCGGAGGAAGAATCTTGTGGTGCAGCGCGAGTGTGGTTTTGATTAAACCTGCAATTCCTGCGGCAGCTTTTGTGTGTCCAATTTGGGATTTTATACTTCCGAGAGCAATGTGCTGAAAATCAGGATAGCCTGATTTTGCCGAAGTATTTTCCACAAAAACTTCTTTTAATCCGTCAAATTCCGCGGCATCTCCTGCTGCGGTGCCTGTTCCGTGTGCTTCGAGTAAGCCAATACTCAACCGGTCAATATCTGCGTCGGCATAAGCTTTACGTAATGCTTTAGCCTGTCCGCCGGAACGCGGTGCATAAATACTTTTGAATTTTCCGTCACTTGAAGTTCCGATGCCTTTAATAACCGCATAAATACTGTCACCGTCACGTTCAGCGTCTTCCAGACGTTTGAGGACAACCATCCCCATGCCTTCGCCAATCATCACACCTCCGGAATTTTCGTCGAAAGGCCGCGGATTATCACCTTTTGTGAAAGCAGGTGTTTTACTGAAACACATGTACATCAAGGGGGAATTGTCAGCATCCACTCCACCGGCGATCATCATGTCTGAACGATACTCCAGCAAATCGCTGATCGCCATTTTCATTGCACTTAAGGAACTCGCACAGGCCGCGTCAACAGTACAGTTTGTACCACCGAGGTTCAGTCGGTTGGCAATTCGTCCGGCAATGACGTTGCCCAGCAGTCCCGGAAAAGAATTTTCTTCCCAGCGTACATAGGCTTTTTTCATCTTCTCTATGATTTTCTCTGTATCACCTCCGGAAATTCCGCTGCGTCGCAAAACTTTTTCCCAGACAGGATACTGCAACCGGGAAACCAGTGATCCCAGAAGTTTCAACCCTGAAGTTACTCCAAGAATAACTCCGGTTGCATCCAGAACTTTTTCGCTTGTTTGTCCATAACCAGCATCTTCCATCGCTGACTTAGCTACCATCAGACCCAGCAGTTGAGTAACATCCGTTACCTCCAGGATGTTGGGAGGAATTCCAAATTCCATCGGATTAAAATCAACTTCCGGAAGAAAACCACCACGTTTGCAATATGTTTTGTCAGGTGTTTCAGCATCCAGATCGTAGTAGTCTTCAATGTTCCAGCGTGACTCAGGGACATCGATGATACTGTCAATTTTGTTAACGATATTATCCCAGAATTGATGTAAATTAGGTGCATCCGGAAACAACGCCGACATGCCTACAATCGCGATTGGGCGGTGGCACATACGGGCATTCAACATGCTTTCTGATTCAGTCTGTTGGGTGGATTTGGTGGTCATGGTTTTTTTCAGAGCTGTCATCTTTATTTGGGAATTTGCGAATTAGTGGCAGCAGAGATTATTTTGCCCCAAGATGTGATATAAAAGTAGGGAGATTTGACGCAAAATTATATTTACCGTTCAAGCTTCATGCCGAAAAAAATTGCTAAATTGCGTAAGCCTTTTATGCTATCGTTAAATACCCCATGTTGCAAGTTCTTCCGTACTCCAAGCTGACAAATATTGCAAAAAATAAAAAAATATCTTGAAACTCTTTACGAATTCGTTTAATTTTAAAACATTAATCTTTGCTGATTAGTTCCCCAATAGCTCAGTTGGTAGAGCAATTGACTGTTAATCAATGGGTCGCTGGTTCGAGTCCGGCTTGGGGAGCCAGCATTGGCAAAAGGTTACGGATATTTATCGCTTCAGATATCCTTCAAATCAAGCCTGTTCTTTAACAGCTAACATCCCAAAAAAATTCAGCACCTTAGGTTTATAAGCTCTGCCATTAAGAAACCTTCCATCGGAATTTTTTCCCTCATTCAACAATACTCTAAACTCTACATAATTGCCATTGTTGCAATTCAGTTGGACAATCTCAGCATTAAACACTAAGCTTTGAACCAAACTTATTCAAAGATGTGAAATATAGATACAGGAGGCAAATGAATAACTGGGACATCAACATCATCTTGTTGAACTGCGCCTACACAATCTGGTTAGCAGCTTTCGTAGCAAAAGGCATAGTCTGGCTCAGGATTTTTACCATCATAGGAAATATATTCGTTGTACCATACTACTTTTTTTTCTTTGATGAACCTTTATGGATTCCACTTTCTTGGGTTGGTATTTATACTGTAATCAACATGGTTATGCTCTTTTTGATTTACTTGGAGAGTAGGCCGATCAAACTAAGTGAAATAGAACAGAAGATATATCAACTGACATTCAAATCACTCGAACAACGTGTATTTAAAAAACTAATTGATCAGGGTTCATGGGAGGAATTACAACCAGGGGTTGTCATTGTTAATCGTGACTCCGATCTGGACAGCTTGATGCTTGTAGTAAAAGGTGAGGCTGAAGTTGTGCTAAAAAATACTAAACTAAAAACAATTCCTTTAGGTGGATTCATAGGGGAGCAGTCTTTCATTACCGGCGATAAGACTTCGGCGGATGTCACCACAGGCAAGGAGGCAACTACGATTCTACGTTGGGATAAAAGATCACTTCGGAAGTACCTTGCAAATAAAGGTACTCTTAAAGACAGCATTGATCTCATCCTAACTGCCGATTTGATCTTTAAGCTCCGTGGAATGGATGAAGAGCAAAAAGAAATTAAACATTCCACGATTTGAAATTTAGAATTGTTGAGTTGTAAAATGCCTTTTTAAACTAATCGGTATCTCTATAAATCACGCCCGCTTACCGAATCCCTGATTAGCTTCCTCACACAATTTGTCATTTCGACCGGAGAGAAAAAGCTAATGCACCTTGTCATTCCCGCGCACGCGGGAATCCAGGAAAGCATCTGTATCATCTCTTCGGTTGTACCTTGTCATTCCCGCGCACGCGGGAATCCACAGGGTGATTCCTAATATTATTATGGGCTGTGCCTTCAGCAGGCTCCCTTTTGTAAAGTGTCACACCTATCTTGAATCTTTCACTTAAAAGTGGTAAATCTAAGGTTGTATATCTGAGACCAACAGAATGTAACGATGGCAACATTTTCACAATTCCTGAATTCATTTGAGCCGGAAACGAAGGGCAGACAGTTTGAAATCTTCGTCAAATGGTTCCTTAAAAACGATCCTGAATGGTCAACCCAGGTTGATCAAATCTGGCTCTGGAATGAGTATCCTGACAGATGGGGGCCGGATTGTGGAATTGATCTTGTCTTTAAACACAAAAATTCTGAAATCTGGGCCGTCCAGGCCAAGTGCTATTCTCAAGAATATTCAATATCCAAAAAGGATGTTGACACCTTCCTCAGTGAGTCCAATAGAACAGAAATTGATAAACGACTTTTAATTGCATCAACTGATCTGATTGGTGCAAATGCAAGAAGAACATGTGCGAATCAGGAAAAAGATGTAGTTCATTTTCTATATTCAGATTTTGAAAAAGCAGCAATTGAATATCCTGCAAATTTTTCAAAACTTAGTTCAACTAAACGAAAAGCCCCACCGACACCTAGACCCCACCAATCAGAAGCACTTGATGCAGTAGAAAAAGGATTTGCGGAAAATGATCGCGGTCAATTGCTGATGGCCTGCGGTACAGGTAAAACCTACACGACCCTCTGGATCAAAGAACTGATAAAGGCTCAATCCACACTTGTTTTGGTTCCCTCACTTAGTTTGTTGTCACAAACTTTAAGAGAATGGACATTTGCTGCTAATGAATCGTTCGAGGTCTTGTGTGTCTGCTCCGATGAAACTGTAGGCAAAAAGACCGGACAAGATGAAATCATTCAATCAGTGCATGACCTCTCATTTCCTGTCACATCAAATGTTGATGAGATTAAAGACTTCCTTCAAAGAAAAGACTCTAAAGTAATATTTTCAACCTATCAGTCCTCTCCCATCATTGCTCAAGCACAAAGAGCTAACAATGCCAAAATCTTTGACCTTGTCATTGCAGATGAAGCACATCGCTGTACTGGAGAGGCAGGAAGTGCATTTACTACTGTTTTGGACGACACACTGATCAAGGCCAGGAGAAGATTGTTTGCTACTGCAACACCTAAAACATATACCGCAAACCTCAAGAAGAGTGCAGAAGAAAGAGGTGTTGAAATCACGGGTATGGATGATGAGGCTGTTTTTGGCAAAGTCTTTTACTATCTTCCATTTGGTGAGGCAATAAAACGTGAACTCCTGACAGACTATCAGGTTGTCATTATTGGCGTGGATCAGCCAATGATTACGGAATGGATTGAAAATCGAGAGTTAGTTAAAACTGCTTCAGGTGAAGCAACAGATGCAGAATCATTGGCCGCACAGATTGGACTCTTCAAAGCTATTCAAGATTATGATCTAAAACGAATCATCAGCTTTCACAACAGAGTAAAACGGGCTGAAACTTTTGCCTCAGATATTCAAAACTCAATTGACTTCATCAGCAAAAAGCAAAAACCAAAAGGTACAGTCTGGACTGATTTTGTCTCCGGAAAGATGTCTGCTCACAAAAGAAAAACGAAACTGGATCAGCTTAAAGAATTATCTCAAGGTGAACGGGGATTACTTTCAAATGCCAGATGCCTTTCTGAAGGTGTCGATGTGCCTTCTCTGGACGGTGTTGCCTTCATTGACCCCAAAGGAAGCCAAGTTGATATTATTCAGGCAGTCGGCAGGGCAATACGTCTTAGTCAAGAAAAGACGGTCGGTACAATTTTTTTGCCAGTCTTTATTCAGGAGGGAGATGATGCCGAATCATCAATACAGTCCAGTAATTTTAAACCTGTCTGGAATGTGTTAAATGCTCTCAAATCCCATGATGATGTTCTTTCTGTTGAACTTGATCAACTGAGAACAAATCTTGGCCGGAAGCATTTTCAGGGTAAAATCGCAGGCATACCAAAGGTAGTCCTTGATCTGCCAAAAACTGTTGACAAGTCTTTTGCAGATTCATTAAAAACCGTCCTTGTTGAACAAACCACAGCATCATGGAACTTTTGGTTTGGGTTGCTGGAGGAATATTTTGAGAAAGAAGGACACGCAAATATTCCACAAAAGTATAAAACGAAGGATGGACAAAAATTAGGTGTATGGATTCATGAGCAGAGAAAAAATAGAGAACTATTAAGTCCTGAACGTAAGTCAAAACTAGAGTCAATTGCAAGCTGGGTATGGGATGTTAAAGCCACAGAAAGAGAAAAATGGTTTTTATATTTGGAAGAGTTTGTAAAGCATGAAGGTCATGCATATGTTCCACAAAAGCATAAGACGAAGGACGGTGAAAATTTGGGTATGTGGGTTTGTAATCTAAGAGGCCAAAAAGAAAAATTAAGCACTGAAAATATATCTCGACTTGATTCATTAGGATTTGTTTGGGATGCCAACAAAACTGATTGGGAAAGGGGGGTTTCACATTTCAAGAAATATGCTCAAGTAGAAGGCAATGTGCTGGTTCCACTTCGTCATATATCAAATGATGGTTTTAATCTTGGTTCTTGGGTCGGTGAGCAAAGGAAACATAGGTCTAAACTCACTCAACAACAAAGATATAAACTGGATTCTTTAGGATTTGATTGGACTCCTAAACAAAGTCAATGGCAAACTTGGTTATCTCATTTAGAGTTATTTGTTCAAGAAAATGGACATGCAAGAGTCACGGATACTTATACATGCCCTGATGGTTATAAATTAGGCAGTTGGGTTCAAAATCAAAGAACAAATGCTAAAATGGGGAAAATGAGTTCCAAAAGGAAATTTCTTCTCGAGGCCTTAGGTTTTGACTGGGATCCTATAAAATCCGATTGGGAAGAAGGGTTTTATAATCTAGAACAGTTTGTAGCGAAAAAGAAAAATGCACTTGTGCCAGCTAGTGAAAAATTATCTAATGGTTTTTTTCTTGGGCAGTGGGTTTCAAATCTAAGAACTGCATATAAAAAAGGTAAAGTCGATCCTGAAAAAATTTCAAAATTAAATTCGTTAGGATTTGACTGGGATCCTTTTCAGACTCGGTGGGAACATTGTTTTTCACTTTTGGAAAAATTTGTTGAGAAAAAAGGACATGCTAGGGTACCATATTCTTGTATATTAGAGGGTTATCATTTGGGTCGTTGGGTTAGCAAGATTAGAAAAGAAACTGTGAAAAAAACTACTGAACAAATATCAAGACTGGATGCATTAGGTTTTGTCTGGAAAGTAAAATAATAAATGCAAGGCAACCTATATCCGTTCTTAGTTTTGATGAACAAGGTGGTTTTTATAATTTTGTGAATTCTTAATTAAGAGGGTACAAAACTTAATTCTAGAAAATAAATTATTTCATGCCGAAGTAATTTTTGAGTGTTCCGGATGCAAGATTTGGTTGATGGCAGGTTTTGTGTTGGCTTCCACTGGATTCCCGCTTTCGCGGGAATGACAAGCTGAGTGATATTTCTCCTTCCATTATAAATGACAAATTGTGTAAGAAATGAAATCTCGTATTTGCTGAGCTGGCGGAATTATTAGTGGTTTCTCTGGATTCCCGCTTTCGCGGGAATGGCAAAAAAGCCCTCAAGTTTTTTTCGAATTACTGGAAAAAGACACTCAATTATGAAAATTAATTAAATTTGTCTCCTTTTCACTATTCCTAATAACGGTATCATTATGGCATTTCAATAGTCCCAGCTAAGAAATTTTTATTAGAAATAGGCTCTTTAGCAGAAAGTTTTATTTAGACTTGCTTGCAACGAACTTGAAATGATATCTTTATTCTCGAAAATGGAGTCTTATTTCATTTTTAAGCTTTTTCATCTCCTTCGATTCCTGCAATAATGTCATGAAAAAATTTGTTTTTGGGAAGCTTAAAAAGCATAAAGAACGTTTCCCCTCCCTCCTGTCGATTGAATTCACCAGCATCTGCAATGCCAAGTGTATCATGTGTCCCCATGTTGAGATGGAGCGTGTCAAAGAAAATATGCCTTTTGAAATCCTGCAGAAAGTGGTGCAGGACTGCAAAAGCAAGCCGCTGAAAAAGGTTAACCTCTTCTGGCTTGGAGATTCTTTCTGCCACAGTGAAATTCTGGATTATTTGCGTTATGTGCGAAAAGAACTGAAAGGTGTGAAGCTCTACATTTCCACCAATGCAAGCTTGCTCAGTGAGAAGCGAACCCGTGCGATCATCGATGAGGATTTGATCGATGTAATCAATTTCGACATAGACGGTTTCAAGAAGGAGACCTATGAAAAGGTTCGTCTTAATTTGAATTTTGAGAAAGTGGTAAACAATGTACGTTTCTTCGCGGAATATCTTAAAGAGCAGAAAAAGAAAAAACCGCAGACGCGTGTCACAATCATCAACATGAAACCAACCACTAATGAAATCGAAGATTTTGTTAAATACTGGAGTCAGCTTGTTGATAAGGTTGATGTAAATAAATACAATACCTGGCTAGGGACTCAGGATGATCTTAATGTTGGTGACAGTCTGGAAAAAAGCCAGCAGGGCGGTTTTGATTTTGCTTGCACTCATCCATGGGACGAACTGGTGATTGGTGCCGATGGAAGGGCGGGATTGTGCTGTCTCGATTATGAACTGGCGGCGGAAGTCGGTGATGTTATGCAAAATACAATTGAGGAAATATGGCAATCTAAGCAGATGAACTCGTACCGTGACAAAATGCTCAAAATGAAATACGACGAGATCGACGTCTGTAAAAACTGCAATGCTTATATCTACCAGCAAGACACTACCTGGGCGAAACTGCAAAGGTGAAAATCTGTTTTGTTAATCCCCTTTTTTGCAAACTTACTGGTTCCTTAATTACCGCACCCCGATCACGTCGGGGACAAGCTTTGCGGAAATGACAAGTTGAGGGGATTTTGGAACCATGCGGAAAATACTTTGACTAGCTCTAAGGACTAATTTTCAACAAAAATTAATAGCGAAGATGCAGGAAATTTCAGTAGGTGTTGAAGCAACAGGGTTGATGAATGATAATCCGACAGGTATCAGTTTTTATATCAAAAACCTGCTCTTGAATTTAATGGACATAAATGGAAACGTTAAGCTGTACTGCAAAATTTCGCGCTATAAAAACCGGCACAATTTGTTAAAATACATTAACGTTAAGCTAAACTGGCATTACAATCAGTTCTATAATCCATTAAAAAAGATCGATATAGCGCATACGACGGACAGTGCTTTTCTTAACCTTAGAGGCGCGGCAAAAATATATACAATTTATGACCTTGCGGTTTTTAGAGAGGAAACCCAGCTTCCATTTTATACTTCTGAAAGACACAAACGCATCATTGACCAAAAAACTAAGGCTTTTTTAAAAAAAGCAGATGGCGTAATTGCGATCAGTAAGGTGACTAAAAATGACATTCTGCGTTTTTATGATTTTCCGGAAGATAAAATACGTGTCATCCCGCTTGCGCCAAATAAAATAGAGGAATCTACTAAAAAGGAAATTGACCTTAAATTTCACCAGCTAGAAAAAAACGCTTACTTCTTATTTGTCGGGAAGATTTCCATCCGCAAGAATATTATTAATCTGCTGAAAGCTTTTTCTTTGTCAGGTCTACACAGTGATTACAAACTGGTGCTTGCCGGAGTGGAAGGCCGGGGGATCAAGCTAATAAAAGAAGCTATTATCGAATTAGGATTAAATGAACGGGTTGAACTGCTGAACTATATTCCTGATGAGTCATTGTCATCCTTATATGAAAATTCCGCGGGCTTTGTTTTTCCGACTTATTATGAAGGTTTCGGTATTCCAATTCTGGAAGCAATGATGAACAGAACACCGGTTTTAAGCGGAAACATCGGGGCTTCTCCGGAAACTGCTGGTGGTTTTGCGGTTGAAGTGTCACCCTTTTCTGTTGATGAAATAAGTGAAGGTTTAAAAAATCTGCTCGCGATTCCAAAAGATAAAATTGAAAGTGCTTTTAATTATGCAAATAATTTTAATTGGCAAAATAATGCGATTGAAACGCATAAATTTTATGAGGACACACTGAATTCTTTGTGAGGGTATTTTGCTTTACAGCTTTACAGCTTTACAGCACAACTGCTCATTAACTCAACTGCTCATTAACTCAAAGGGTCTCCAATTTTAAACCGCGTTTAGATTATCCGTTTTTGCTGTTGTGCTTAAGGCATAATCGTTAATCAGCTTTTAGGCTTCAACTGATCCTTGCGGACATTTGGGGCAAAATACCTGTCTGCATTATTCTCAAGCACCGGTTGCTCACCTTCACGACGTACCAGCGGCATTTCATAGTCGTTCCAACCTCGCAAACCTGTTTTCAGTGAGCGGACATTGGCGTAGCCCATTTCCATGAGAATTTTGGCCGCCAGCAAACTGCGGTGTCCTGAACGACAGACCACCACAATCTCGCGTTCACGGGCTTTTACCAATTCCGGAATTGTCTCTTCATAATCCCACTCACAGGCACTTTCCAACACTCCGCGGGGAACATTGTGTGAACCGTTAATGTGCATGCAGTCAAACTCATAAGGCTCCCGAATATCCAGCATGAGCGGCGCTGCTCCTTCTTCAAGTTCTTCATCCAAATCCCAGGGCATGACCTCTGTCACTACCTCTGCCGCTTCTGCGACATAATCCATGTATTTTTTCATCTGCTTGAAATCCAAAGTGTCGATTAAAATTATCTAAGTAAATTCAGGTTAAGACATGTGTTCCTAAAACATCCTCAGCTTGACTAATCAAGGGACACAGAGTGCAATGATTTTAGCAGTTAAGAGAAGCTCTTCTTTTGACTGCTGCAAAACCAAAATTATAAAATAAGCGATTAAGGAAAATATGTCAAAGCTAAGGCAATTCCGGCCGTGCTTACTTTTAATACTGCTCCTGCCGGCGCTATTTCTGCTTGCTGCTAATTCTCCTGCAGAGGAGGAATCCCGCTGGGAAAAATGGCATCCCTCCGGAAAATCCGCAAATTTCAAAATCCGTCAACGTCCAAAAACAAAAATCCTCAGTGGCGCAAAAACAACCCTGCTGATTGCTGCGACTTCCGATCTGCACGGTTCTTTGACTTCGACACGTCTGCTGCCGCGCAAACGTTCAAGAGGATTACTCCATTTGGTGATGCCACTGAAAAAATTACGTGAAAAATATCCGCAACTTATTTTGCTGGATGCCGGAGATACAATTCAGGGTGATCCCTCCAGTTTTTATTTCAGCCATGTTGAGCCTGAACCGACGAAACCTCTGCCCGTGATTGAAATGATGAACTGGTTGAAATATGACGCACTTACTTTAGGAAACCACGATTTTGAACCACCGACAAATATTTTAAAACAGAACATCGCACAAGCGCAATTCAGTTGGCTGGCAGCGAATGTCAGTTTTCGTAACGCAAAACAGCCGCTTTTTCCGCCTTACAAAATAATTGAACGTAACGGAGTGCGTGTTGGAATTCTCGGACTGATCACACCTGGTGTTCCGCTCTGGATAGATCCGGAACAGAGGAAAGGACTTAACTTTAAAGAAATGCTCGAAACAGCAAAAAAATGGGTTAAAGTTTTGCGTGAGCAGGAGAAAGTAGATTATTTGATTGGTTTGTTTCATAGTGGCGACAACACGCAGTATGATAGTGATGTTGCCTCAACCAGGGAATTGCCTCATCCAAATGCCGCGGGAATGATTGCCGATTTTTTGCCGGAATTTGACCTGATTATTTCCGGACACGCCCACAGGATCAGCCCGAGACGCCGGACTGAAAAACTCAAAGGTCACCAGACTCCGCTGGTTTCCCCCGGAACCGCTGCGGAGGGACTGAGTACAATTCTTCTGAATTTTGAAGAAAAGTCAGGAAACTGGGAAATTACGGAAACGGTTTATGATTTCATCAAAGCAGAAAAAGTTCCGGAAGCTCAACTGCTGCGGAAACTGGAAGTACGTCTGCTTAAAGTAGAAAAATATTTGGCAGAACCGACCTCAGTAATTTTGAAACGTTTTCCTAAAAAAACAGAATTTCAGGATTGCGGAATCGCTTTGTCATTTTCTGCTGTAGAAAGCATGGAAGCGGAAACTATTTCACTTTTACCGTGGTGGTGGTTCCGGGGCAAACTACGCTTCACGGATTTGGGACAAGCGCTGCGCAGGGAGCATTTTTTCCGCTGGCTGCCTTACGACAACCGTCCCGTGCTTGTGCTGATGTATGGAAGGCAAATCGAAATAATGCTCGAATCATACCGCCGGAAAAAGCTCGGTTGGTACGCACGCAGCAGTACAATTCTCACGCCGGGTGGTTTTGCTGCGGTACTGGATAATTCGAGTAATAGCAATCGGCTTTATTTGAAAAATCCGCAGGGACAAGCTTTGCTTCCGGAAAAAAAGTATCGGGTCTGGCTGACTAATTTTCACTGGAACGGTGGAGGTGGTTTAGCCGCAAAGGCCTTGCTGCATCCTTCACAATTATTGAAAAAGGAAGCTCTTCATCTGCGTGAGTTGATCTTTCAGTACCTGCAGCAAAGTTCCGTTAAACTGCCTGAAAAATGTAAGTCATTCCTTGCGCAAAGGACAACTGTGATGAACCAGTAAAAACAGCCTATCGCTGGAATGACAGCTATTCTCCTCGTTCCGTGGCTCCGCCGCGGAATGCTAGGATTTTCCTCCTTACGAAGCTCATTCATGCTGCAGAGCCTCACTTGTTACGTTACGAGTCTGTGCCACGCATGTTAGGTTAGGAGTCAGAGCCTCGTAACGAGTAAAATACACTTAGAAGTTACTGGATTCCCGCTTTCGCGGGAATGACAACTAATTATGAAGCAATCAACTTCAACTTTAAAAAACTCAGAGGCTGGACAGTAAGTCGAAATTATATTATTATTTGATGAGCATTTCAACAGCCCTAAAACCGTGAGGTTTAGAACGATGCGCTCATAATTGCAGAACCTGCTATGCTAATAGCAGAAAGGTTCCTCAAGATGCACAAAATTACTGTTTATTGGAGACAGTTGAGGAATGCAGCATGAACTGTGTAATTGAAATATTTTCGGGGAAGTGGCTCAGCGCTGAAAAATTCAGTCGCTTGTTTTACCAACGGTGGGGAGATTTCCACGGATAGGTAGATGGTTGATGTAACATCCGGCCGGCGCACCGCGATAAGCCGTTTCCTTGCATCTTCTCTTACCTTGATTGAATTTCCGGCTCAGACGATAGTTGGTTATCTGGATCGCGCCGTTTAGTTTTTCACTCAAAATTATCTGGTGTTTGCGGTTACATGCACTGACAGTCCAGTAATCTTTGTAACGGCGGCACTCGCTGACCTCCGGAAGTTTTTCATAAACATAAACTTCCTGTCCGCTGCATCCTGTAAGTACGAGCAAGCCCAACAATGCGAATTTTGCAAAATTGTTGTATCTCCTGAATATATTGTTTACCTTAAAATCACGCCGGAAAAAAATAGCCGCGTTCCTCTTTTTTAAAGTCGAAATAGACATGAAAGCAGACAATCTAAATGTTATTTTACACAACATGGCTCGTAAACCGGATGAGTGGAGGCTTGACGATTTTCATGCTCTGCACAAAAGCGGAGTGAAAATATGGATCGGAAATGGACTTTTTGGCTATCATCTCGAAAAACCTGAATATCAGGAAATAGGTTTTATTGAAAAATTTAAACTGCATCAGCAAATAAAACTTTTGCATGAGAACAAAAATAATGGAAACTGAAAAACTTTCTCATTTATTGGCGGCACACCTGAAACCAACGTTATTGTAGGTGCTTGTCGGCAGAGCATCACGCCGCATGGCCGAGCGTAAATATTCCGCTGGATCGCTCCATGATCCACCGCGAAGAATACGATACTTGCCGATTTCCGGACCTTGCGGATTTGTGCTGTTGGGGTTCGGATAGATTCCAAACCAGTCATAGACCCACTCCCAGACGTTTCCGTGAATGTCAAAAAGGCCATTCGGATTACTTATTTTTTGTCCGGTTGCGTGAATTATACCGCCGGAGTTTTCACGGAACCAGCCATAATCCCGTAAAATTTCTACACCGCCTTCTACCGAATATTCGCTTTCAATTCCAGCACGTGCAGCCATTTCCCACTCTGCCTCTGAGGCTAAACGTTTGCCAACATAGTTGCAGTAATGCCGAGCCGCATACCAAGAGACTTGAATCACCGGTTTTAACTCACTGCCGATTTCCGGCACAAGATCATCCGACCAGTTTCTCAGATAATTCCCATCATGAAATTTGCGCGGGAAAGTGCTTTTTCGTAAAAAAGGATGTTGAGCCGCAATGCGTAAATATTGATAATTAGTAACTTCACATTTGTCTATCCAGAACTCATCCAGTTGCACTTCACGTACAGGATGCTCTGCAGGCAGCCCCCCTGAACTTCCCATTTTGAATTTTCCGGAATCAATCAGCAACATTCCCGGTTTTGGTGTGTTCTGAGTGACGCTGTCAACAAATCCGCAAAGTGTTTCTAAATCTTTAGTTTTGATAAATGTCGCAGTTTGTTCTTCCGGAAACAATTTCTTGTCCAGATTTTTCAGGATACGTACATAAGTTGTTAAAATTTCAGTTTCAAAATTTGTAACCCGTTTAATCATTTTTCTTTCATCACGCCCGCATCTGTATTCTTCATTCAGGCAATTCAATTTTTGTCTTATCCAGACACGTACTGCATCCCGTGCCCTTTGCCTTTCTATTTCATTTAATAATGCAGGTTCTGCTGCTAAATATATTTTTTCAAAGAAAGCAGATTGTGCAATGCTCGTTTTGGCGAGTTCCACCAATGCATCATAGTCTTCACAAAACTTTTTTTGCGAGTTTGGTACAGCGACACCATAGGTCCTGTTCAGTGAACAAGCCTTCGTTTCAACCTTGCGGTTGATCCCTAGTTTTTCCGAAAAAACACGATAACGTAACTCAGAGATAGTGTGAATAAGCGGATAACGCTCACCTTTTGTGGTGAAACCAATGAAATCTGAAATGGCGGATTGCTGAAAATCCAGCGCTAATTTTTGAAAATCCAACGCTGTAGCCCAAACAAGATGCACACTGAATAAAAATCCAGACAGCAAAAATATGTTTCTGTAATAACGCCGTTTTAGGGGCAATTTTCTCATTAGTCCTTCTTATGTCGATCAACGCGTGTTAGTAAATTTCAGCTGAAGCTGTTAATCCTGACCGCGGTTTTTCAGCTAGAACAATTTAAAGTTCTGTCAAAGTACGGTAGCTTAATAACACTAAGCACAGGTACAGCAGGTCACGTTAAACCCCGTGACTACCGAGCATCCGCTTCAGCGCTTAGAAAAAACTGGTAGCTAACCGGAAACAAAGTAAAATAGATGATTATTCGTTCAAGCTGCTAAAGCTGATTTAAGAGAAAAGCAATCGATATTCCATCTCTGACAGGAAACCGAATTGTGTTTAATTTTAGGAATTATTTTTCAAACAAATTAAGTTTATGTTTTCGTTAAATTTTCACAATTCCAGTTGGCTGAATCGTTATTTACATTATCGAGCGCTAACGCCGTTTACCTTGACAGAGGCTTATCTTGAGTTAGCAGAGGGTGAATCAGGAGTAGAAAAATTTGATGATTATCTCTACTCCGAGGTCAAAGAAAACGGCATCCTCTTTGGTTGCCCAGTTATTTCTCCAGCTTTACAGGACTTGGCCAAAAAACTGTATTTTCCTAAACAACAGGGTGGCACTATTTTACTTTTCCTGGAAACGCTGTTCTCGGTTGCATTTATCGAAAATCAAAGTTTGAGCTCAAAGAGTGATGATGAAGAGGATGCTGATCCGTATCAAACGCAGCTGCTGAAAATTATTTTGCTCGTTTTACAATATCATTTGCCAGACAGTTATTATCGCATACCGCAGGAAATTCCGCTGCCGGATTTACTGGAAGGGGATGAAACTTTAAACGGTGCTTTGCAAAAGTTGGAGCTTGTGCTGCTTGACACAGTAACCCTGCAGGGTTATTCATCACTGGGCAACCGACAAAATAATTTCGCTTTTGCAAAACTTTATTTTTTCCTGCTCTGGGCTCGTGAAAATGCGGCAGGTGATGTTTCTGTTCCGGAAAAGTATCTTGAGCTGGACCGGCAACTCCGTGAGGAAATGATCTACATCTTTGCTGCATTGATTTGGGCGGATGATTTTGTGGCAGCTGCAGAACAGCAGGTTATTGAAAAATATATCGAACAAACCGGACTTCCTGAGTCAAAACAGCTTGAACTCATCCAGATGATCGGTGAACCTGTAAAAATATCAGATCTGCATTGTTCCTTTACTGCTGTTATTATCGGCAGCTATTTGGTGGAACAGCTGATTTTGCTTTCCATGATCGATAATCAGGAAGCATGGCAGGAACGGGAATTGATTGAAAAAATTTCCCTGCACCTCGGATTGCCTCATGAAAAACTGGAACAGTTATATTGCACGGTGGCAGAATTTTTTTCGGTTCACAATGAACGTCTTGAATTCTTGAAAAATAATACCGCATTCACGCAGTTTCAAGATTATATGAATGATAAGGTTGTCAAGTTGGTTAAAAAAAATGTGGCCAATATTATGAATGAAATCAAGGAAACCAAAGAACTTTCTGAGTTGCTGCTGAAAGCTACCACGCAACCTTTGACCAGTCATGAAAAACAAAAAGTACAAGAACAGTTAATGGACGTTGCCCGCTCAATTCCGGCACTCGCTATTTTTGCTCTGCCTGGAGGCGGCATACTTTTGCCTGTGCTGATCAAAGTTCTGCCTTTTAACATTCTGCCGAGTTCATTTCAGGATGAACCCGTGTCCTCTCAATAATTTTTCACGATGACTAGCCGTTTCTGGTTTACTGCTTACAATCTTCTTCTTCTGCCGTTGTTTTTAGGAATTGTAAAAATATTAGCATTTAGCAAAACAAATATCTGCGAGAGTCTCGAAAAACGGGAAGGGCAGTGGGAACGTCTGGCTGATGGCGTTTCAAAACGTGACTGGCAAAAGCCCTTAGTCTGGTTGCATGTAGCAAGTGCTGGAGAATTCTTACAGGCGCAACCGGTAATCGAGCGCTGTGTAGCGGAAGGTGCGGAGTGTGTACTGACCTACAGTTCAATCAATGCCTACCGTTGGCTTGAACGTCCGCAACAGGCAAAAATACCGGGTTTGCTGATAAGCGAATTTTTACCACCCGATACTCTCTGGAACGCGCGGTGTTTACTTGGTCTGCTGCAGCCGTCTCGTCTGGTTTGGGTAAGTTACGATTTGTGGCCGAATTTAGTCTGGGAGGCGCATCAACAAAAAATACCGCAATCCTTAATTTCCGCAATCGTACATGCTGATTCACGAAGAACGACTAACATTGTGGGACGTTCATTTTACCACTCAATTTACGAATGCCTGGAGCATATTTTAACAGTCTCTGAAGCAGACCGCCAAAGGATACTTTCGGCAATTCCGGAGCATCCAAAAGTTGAAGTGATGGGGGATACACGTTGTGACAGTGTGCTGGAACGCAGGGATCGTTTGAAAATTCCGGAACTTCCTCAAAACGCAAAGGACGGTTTTGTGTTTGTTGCAGGCAGTACGTGGCCTCCGGATGAAGCGTGTATTTTTCCTGCACTGAAAGAGGCTCTGACTGAGTTTCCGGAATTGTTCCTGATTCTGGCACCGCATGAACCAGCCGAAGAATATTTGAAAAAGGCGGAAAAGCATTTTGCCGGAATTCCGCTCATACGCTGGTCAAGCATTTCTTCTGCTCCGGAGGATGTTCGCATCCTATTGATAGATTCTGTGGGAATCCTCGCAGGACTTTATCACTCCGCAAAGATGGCTTATGTTGGAGGAGCTTTTACCACCGGCGTGCATAATATTCTCGAACCAGTAGCAATGGGAGCCGCTGTTGCCTTTGGTCCAAAACACGATAATTCAAGTGAAGCTCTACAGATGCTTGAACAAAAATTGGTCAACACAGTGAAAAATTCTGCGGAATTCCGGAAGCTGCTTTTTGATTTATTAGCAGATCAGGAGCATTGTCATGAATTGGGTCAGAAGTCACGGGCATTTATTGAAGCTCAAGCTGGAGCAGCCGAGTTGTGTGTTCCATTGCTGATGAAAGATTTGTCATAGCTTGTTCCTGCTTCAGCGTTTTCTACTCTGCAGCTAATTCGGAGAATCCCACATTTTTCTGCACAAAACCAATGCACCGACTTTTCCTGCTCCAGCTTCTTTAAGGCATCGCGCCGCGGCATTCAGCGTAGAACCGGTCGTCATCACGTCATCCAGCAACAAGATATTTTTATCCTGTACATCCGTTAAAGCAGAAAATGCGTTCTCAAGATTTGATTTTCTCTCAGCCAGAGGAAGTTCTGTTTGCGGGCGTGTAGCTCGTGTTCGTCTCAACCATTGCGGATGAATATCCGGAGATATTTTTCCGAGATTTTTCCGTAAATGATGCGCCAGCAGCAGAGACTGATTAAAGCCGCGTTTACGCAATCGTGAAGAATGGAGAGGGATCGGAACGATAGCATCATATTTTTCCAGCCAATTGCTGTTTTGAAAACTGAGTGCCAAAAGACGACCTAAGAGCGGGGATAAATGTTCTTGTCCAAAAAATTTAAATTGTAAAATCCAATGCCGAATTATATCATCGTAGGCAAATCCACTCCGAGACTCTGCTAAATCCCAATCGTCCTCCATACATTCCTGACAAGCAATGCGCTCCGGTTCTGCAGTGTGGTTTCCACATTGTCGGCAGTGAAAAACAGGATCTGTCCAGGGAAGCTCAAGCAGACATTTTGTACAGAGAAACGGTGAAGCGGGATCGAGATAAGTTTTTCCGCCCAGTACTATACCGCATTTCCAGCAGAGCGGTGGAAGTAATTGACGTGTCCAGCGCAACCATCCTGGTGGCGGAGCGGGGTGTCGCAGAGCTTGAACAAATTCCTTCATTCAGGTTTCCTAAGCCAAAAGGGAATGTTTAGTATTACTAGTTCATCAGCATTAATTTCGCAGAGAAAAGTTTGGCTTAAAGTAAATTAACCATAAATCCATGGGCAACATCCTCACCTATATTTTTCAACCGGTGTGGAACATCAGTTCTGAAACGCAGAGTTTCGCCGGTACAAACGTCCTGTGTTTCTTCACCGACAATTACACTTAATTGCCCAGTACAGAGCGTTACACTTTCCAGACTTCCTGTACCATGTGCTTCTGAAGCCAACTCCGCTCCCGGTTCAGCGGTAAATTCATACCATTGTACTGTTGAAACTGAATTAAGTGTGCCGAGGATTCTCAAACGAAAGTTCCCGTCTTCGCTGATCACTTCCGGAGTTGCGTTCTGGCTTAATTTTTCAAAATATTTTGCACCCTCCTTCGCTGCAAGTACTTCCTCCAAAGGACTTTCAAGAGCTTTGGTGATACGCCAAATTGTGGATAAAGTCGGGTTGCTGCGGTCACGTTCAATTTGGGAAAGAATTGATTTTGAAACTCCGGACTTGCTGGCTAACTGGTCCAGTGTGAGATTGTGCTGGAGTCGTAAACGTTGAATTTCCTGACCTACTTTTGGAGGTGCTTCCAGGCTTGTATTGTTTGCTTGCATGAATTTTCTAATAAGATAAAATTTAAAGCTGAAGTGTAATCATGTTTTTTTGCTTGCATGATTAGCCTAAAGTGATATATTCTTTATATCGGATTACTGTTTAATATAATAAACCTGTCCATTCTTTTAGTATAAACGAATTTTTAAGCCATTAGCCAGCCAAAAAAGGAGAGTTATGGGAGTAGTCATTGAAATCCCTTCAGCACTGAAACAGTACGTAAATAATCAGGATGAAGTTGAAGTATCCGGAAATTCAGTTGAGGAGGCTTTTGGAGCCTTAGTCTCGGAGTATACAGAACTGAAAGCTAACCTGTTTGATGAAAACGGTAAAATCCGCAGTTTTATCAATGTTTATCTGAACGACGATGACATCCGCTATGCGGACGGTTTGAAAAGTGAGGTTCAGGACGGAGACTCAATTCAGATCGTACCTTCAGTTGCTGGCGGTTGCTCAACTGTAAAATATAGTTAAATGGGGAAAAATGAAATTAAACAATGAGGAAATCAATCGTTACAGCCGACACCTGACTTTACCTGAAGTTGGAATGGCCGGTCAGTTGGACCTGAAAGAATCTAGTGTGCTGATGATCGGAGCCGGCGGACTCGGCTCTCCGCTCGGAATGTATCTGGGCGCGGTTGGTGTAGGAAAAATTGGACTGGTGGATTTCGACGTTGTGGATCACACCAATTTGCACCGGCAAATCGCACATACGACTTCAGACGAAGGCCGTCCAAAAGTCGAATCCCTGCGTGATTCTATTTTAGCGGGAAATCCAAACATTGAAGTTGAAATTCACAACATCCGTTTGGAACGTGACAATGTACTTGAACTGTTCAAACAATATGACATCATTGCGGATGGTTCGGACAATTTTGAGACACGTTACCTGATTAATGACGCTGCATTTTTTTCAAAAAAACCGCTGGTTTCCGCTTCTATTTTCCGCTTTCAGGGACAGATAACCATCTTTTCTCCGGAGACCGGAGGGCCGTGTTACCGCTGTCTTTATTCAGAACCTCCTCCCGCAGCCCTCGTTCCCAATTGAGCCGTTGCAGGTGTCCTGGGCGTGCTCCCGGGCGTAGTTGGTTTAATACAGGCCACAGAAGTTATTAAGCTGATATTGGATGGAGGCGCTCCTTTGATTGGGCGCTTGTTGCTCTATGACGCAATGAAGATGAATTTCAAAGAGGTGCGTGTCCGCAAAGATCCGGAATGTGTCCTTTGTGGAGATAATCCAAGCGTTACAGAGTTGATTGATTACAAAGCTTTTTGTGATGTTCCACTTCCTGGTGCAGTAGTTCCGGAAGAAATTGATGAAGCGGCTTATGAGCTTTCTCCGCAGGAATTTAAAGACGCTATGGATCAGGATCCATCCGCGGTTTTGGTTGATGTACGTGAAAGTTTTGAGTGGGATATTTGCAAAATAGACGGAGCCCAGTTGCTTCCACTGAGTAGTTTTGAACCTGCTTCTAGTGGATTGGATCCGGAGGACACGATTTATCTTTATTGTTACAAAGGTAAACGTTCCATGCTGGCACTCAAAGAACTCAAAAAGGCAGGTTTTAAAAAGCTTAAAAACCTGAGCGGAGGTATAGATCTCTGGGCGGAAGAAGTCGATTCAGATATGCCTCAATACTAAGCGGAAGGCGGGCAGACCTGTCCGCCGTACCTCCCAATTAAAACATAAAAATTATTCAACTTAATGCAGATTCCAGCACAAATTTTAGCACAATGTCATGCGCATGGTGTGGAGGCGTATCCTGAAGAAAGCTGCGGTTTTATCGTGGGTAAGCTCGATGATACGGAATCACTGGAAACCGTCTACCCAATGCGTAATATCATGAACGAACTGCACAAGGAAGATCCCGAGCAGTATCCGCGTACGGGACGTGACGGTTACATGATCGATCCGCGTGAACATATGAAGTTGGAACGTTCCCTGAAAAAAGCAGGAAAGCAGATCAAAGTCATCTACCACAGTCATCCGGATGTGGGAGCATATTTTTCGGAAAAGGACAAAGAGGATGCTCTCTGGAACGGAAATGCGCGTTATCCCGGAATTACTTTTTTGGTCTGCGCGACGAATCAGGGTAAAGCCGGGGATGCGATTCTGGCAGATTTCAATGCAACTACAAGCGATTTTGACATTAGCGAAATTCCCGCAAATACTTCAGCCGCATCTTCTGAAGCAACTTCCGGATTGCTGGGAGGAACTTTCGGAGTCAGTGGAATTTTACCGACGCTAGATTTTATTCACGAATGGAAAAACGGCAAGCGTGAACTAGAATACGGATATTTTCGTTTTGTTCCGCCTAAACAAGTTAAAAATCTTCAACAACAATTAGCTGCGCGGCAGCAAGCTCGACATGCACTTGCTTATAGTTCCGGAAGAGCCGCTTTGCTGGAATTACTAAGCTATTTGCAGGACTCTCGTCCGCTTACTAATCTGCATCTTGCCTCTACAGCAACATTTATTACGGAGGCTTTGCCCTCTCTGGAAATTCCCCCGCAGTCTTTTAATTTAAACGAGCTTCCGGTAGCAGAAAATTTTTCCGCAAAAGCGGGTGATCTAATCTTGATTGCTCCGGAAGATCCGCAAAACTTTGTCCGTAAAAACTCGGAATGGCTTGGAAAATTCAAACGACTTCGAGTTCCGGTTATTATTTTTGAAGAAGCTGCTTGCGGATTTTGGCCGGCGGATTTTCAAGATGAATGGCCGAATGGGCTGACATACTGGATCCGCGGTTTCAGCCTTCCGGAAAGCCGGGATCTGCCTTCCGGAATAGCCGGCGGTGTAATTCTCAGTAACAACGATCGGCAAATTGCAGAATTAGCGGAACTGCGTAAACGGCGCGGCGCGATTCTTTCGGCGCGTAATGCAGCGTTGTTTTGTGAACAAATTGCTGGAAATTCTGATGGTACCCAAAGCAGTTCCGGAAATTCCGCAGAAGCTGAAACTGAGCCTGACTGCGCTCATGAAGAAGCGGTGACGAAACAACTTTGTGAGTGGGAACATGCTGCTGCCGGATTGCTCTTTCCTTCAGGAATGGCGGCGATAATGGCCGTGCTGACTTTGTTACAGAAAAAGGGAAAGCCGCGTTTAATCGTGATTGGTTTACTTTACAGTGAAACCTATTCCTTACTGATGGATTCCGGACGTTCCTCCACTTGCGATGCGGTATTTTTAGGGCTGCATGAGTTGGATCGTTTAGCGGAAGTTTTGACGAAAGACACGGCGATGGTGATCACAGAAACAGTTACGAACCCCCTCTGCGGAGTTCCGGATCTGGAGCGCATCGGTAAATTGGCAAATGCGCAGGGAGTACCGTTTGTGGTGGACAATACCCTCGCTTCACCTGCCAATTGCCAACCTGTTGACTGGGGCGCGGATTATGTGATTCACAGCACAACCAAATATCTGAGCGGTACCAACGACCATGCAGGTGGAGCCGTGTTGGTTAAATGTGCGGAAAAGGCGAAAGCCTTAAAGGAATTTCAGCAAAATTGGGGGTTGGAAATCTCGCCTCTGGAAGCAGAAGTTTTGCAGAAAAGGATGTTTGATTTTGAAGAACGTATGCAGCGCTTCAACGAAAACAGTCTTGCTGTTGCTAATTTTCTGGAAGCTCACTCAGCGGTCGACCGTGTTTATTATGCTTGTTCGCCGAGCGATATTTCCAGTTCAGCTGCACCAAAGCTGCTTTCCGGAAACGGTGGAGTGGTTAGTTTTGTACTGAAGAATGATTGTGAAGATAATTTACGGAGATTTTATGACGGCGAATTTTCTTCGATCCTTAAAGCGCCGACTTTAGGTTCCAACCAGACTCTTGTCTGCCCGTATCCACTACTGACGCACTATCACGACAGCGACGCAGATCTGCTGGAAATTGAACTTCCACGTTATCTGATCCGTATTGCATCAGGTTCTGAAAACGAAATTGAGCCGATAATCGCGGACTTGAATTCGGCATTGGCGCGGACTACTAACTAAGATAATCAGTTAAGATAATCAACTACGATTGAACTTGAACACAAAGCACGCATCGTGTCAATCACCGGTAAATGATGCGGATGTGACACGTATGCGGACAATCCTGCTTCATCATCAAAATGAGTGGTCAGTACAATGTCATAGGCACGTTCTGATTTATTAAAATCCAGCCCTACCTCGATCATCCGTAAAGTCTCAATTTTTCCTTCAAGTCCCCTCAATGTTGAAAGAGCAAGCTCCAGGTTTTCCGGACTCTTTTCCTTGAGTTTGAACATCACAATATGCTTAAGCATTTTTGCTCCTATTTTTCTATAATTAAACGATGGTAACGTTTTTTGCCTGCTCTCAACAGGATTTCGCCATCCTGTAGATCAGCTTCTCCAAGCTTATAATCCGGAGTGTCAATCCGTTCGTCATTTACATAAACACCGCCCTGGGCTTGTAAACGCCGTGCTTCGCCTTTAGACTTACAAAGTCCTGTCTGCAGAAATATTTCGAAAATATCGATTCCCGCAGAAAATTCGTTTGCGGCGATTGTAGTGCTGGGGACATTCGATTTATCACTTTTCCCAGCACCGGAAAAGAGAGACTGTGCCGCCTCTTGAGCTTGAAGAGCGGTTTCCTTACCGTGAATGAGAGCAGTTGTTTCAAAAGCCAGCCGCTGTTTTGCTTCACGGATGTCTGCACCTTGAAGTTGGCCCAGTTGCCGGACTTCATTCATGGGCAGAAAAGTAAATAAGGCTAGAAATTTTTCCACATCTGTATCTTCTGTATTGACCCAATACTGATAGTACTCATAGGCAGAGGTACGTTTCGGATCAAGCCAGAGTGCGCCTTTTTCCGTTTTCCCCATCTTTTTACCGGATGATGTTGTCAACAGTGGATAGGTCCAGCCGAAGGCGTCTTTGCGCTCCACGCGCCGAATCAAATCTGTTCCGGAAATAATATTTGCCCATTGATCGTCACCGCCCATCTGCAGAGTACAGTTATAACGTCGATTCAATTCAAGAAAATCAAACGCCTGTAAAAGCTGATAATTGAATTCCAGAAAACTTAAACCTGTCTCAAGTCTGATTTTATAAGTTTCAAAAGAGAGCATCCGGTTGACCGAAAAATGGCGACCGATGTCACGCAAAAAATCAATATAATTTAAATTACGCAACCATTCTGCATTGTTGACGAGAATTGCGTCTCCGCTAAAATCCAGGAAACGTTCCATTTGCGGAAGCATGCCTTCAATGTTCGCCTGCAGTTGCTCTTCAGTCAACATTTTGCGCATTTCGGTTTTTCCGCTTGGATCACCGATCATTGCCGTTCCGCCACCCATTAAGGCGATAATTTGGTGACCTCCGCGCTGCATGTGCGCCAGTCCCATCAGCGGAATAAGATGTCCTACGTGCAGTGAATCTGCGGTTGGATCGAAACCGACGTAGCAGCAAATTCTATCCTCCTTGAGTCGTTTTGCCAACTCTTCCGGATGTGTACTTTGTTGGAAAAAACCGCGTTCTTTAAGATCTTCTAGCATAATAATCAGTTGTAAAATTTGTGTCGTCCGGAAAATGCTTCCATCAACGTAACATCGTCCACATATTCGAGGTCGCCCCCTGCAGGAATTCCGCAGGCCAACCGTGTGATTGTTGAAATTTTACCGGAAAATTCCTGCTGTAAAAACAAGGCAGTCGCTTCCCCTTTGACAGTTGGGTTTGTCGCAATTATCAATTCCTTAATTGCACTGTTTTCCGCCCTTTTTCTCAAATTTTTAATATTCAATTGTTCCGGACCAATACCGTCCAACGGAGAAATTGCGCCCATTAAAACGTGATAAACGCCTTTGAACACACCACTTTTTTCAATAGGAAAAATATTATTTGGTTGTTCCACCACACATACCTGCTCTTGCTCACGTCCTGCGTGACTGCAAATCCCGCAGGGGTCAATGTCGGTAAATCCAGAACAGACTGAACAGTAGCGGATTTGCTCTTTGACCTCAGTGAGGGCATCTGCCAAATTTTGCGTTTCTTGCTTGGAATAGCGGAGAATACTAAATGCGAGACGTTGTGCGGTTTTGCGTCCAACTCCGGGAAAACGAGAAAATTCGTAAACCAATCGTTCCAGGGCAACAGGGATTTGCATGAGCTGTCAGGAGTCTACTTCAGGAAAGTGAAGATTAGGTTGGCGAGCTTCTGTGAGGATCAAACCCAGTGGATCAAGTGTTTTAAGTTCCATTTCAAGTGACTTTTCATCCCACTCCTCAGGATAAGAATTTACAGGACCGTTAACAATATTTTCCAGCCGCTTGCGGTATTGCACTTCTGCTGCTTGTAAATTTTCCAGCATACCCATCCCTTTTTTTGCAAAAGGTTTGAGAAACCCTGGAATTTTTGTTTCCTTAAAAAGCTCGTCAAGCCGCTTTGAATTACGCAGGGAAATTGTATATTCCGCCCGAACATCTATCTGTACTTCCTCTTCTTCCACCAGAGTTCCACATTTTTTATGGACTCTTCCATTCGGCATTTCTAATTCGGAATATTCCAGTGACTTGCATTTTGGACAATAAAGCCAGGTGATCCAACCGCTTATTGGAGCATTACGAGCTTCATCCTCCTTCTTTGCACGTCTGTCCGCAAGGTTGATAACTTTAGCCGGAGTATTACTCATTTTGCTGAATGAAAGGTGCAGAACATTGAAAGAATGAAGCTGAAGAACTAAGCTAGTCTATAAAAAAATAGACCTTGATTTTCACTTATTTTACAAATTAAGTCAAAATATTTTAAAGCAGTTCTGAAGCGGATAATCGTCAGACCTGCAAAGTGTTTATATTGACATTTGTTAGACTTTGCAAAGTTGAAAATAAAGAAATTGGCAATTGTATATAGTACAGTTTCAGAACTTAAACTGCTTATAACATTATCAGCAATACAATCTTCGCTGGAAGGCTCAAAATTCTGCTGATGCTGAGAATAGAGAGAAGCTTCGTCCTCTCTTTTAACTTGAATATAAAGCAATATATTTTAAAGACTATCAGCGTGTTCACACCAAGAAGCAGGCTGAAATGTCCGTTCAAAGCACAATAATTTCCTTGACAGAGTGTGAATGATGTTATATTTTCATCATTTTTGCATCCTTTATTTCAGCTGACTGGTTAACTCTCTGATTTAGGGAAATTATCTGGCTTCATTCAGTTGAATTGCATTTAAGCTAAGTGCAGGCTCAGAGAATCAGTCTTCACAAATTATCTCGTTATCATTGCTAAAGGAGCAAAAGATGAAAAAATATCTTTACGTTTTATTAATCATAAGTCTTAGCCTTGCCATCACTTCCTGCGCAAAAACTTATTCGAAAATAACTGATTCTAAAACTACTAATATAATAATTGAAAATTCAACTGCTACCAGTTCAATCCTTGATAACTCAACAATTGAAGATTCTCATATTGCTAATTCAACAATTTTCAATTCGAAGATTACAGATAAATCAAAAGTGTTGGAAAAATCGGTGATTAGAAACTCAACTATCGAAAATTCTAAAATCTCCAACTCAACTATCATTAATCAAACAATTATTAATCAAACTATAACTAATTCAATAATCGAGTAATTTGTTCTTATTTCGATAATTGATATCTAGCTCCTTACTAATTTCATTTGCCCAAATACCCGTCCTCGATGTGATTGTGGATAGTTGATCCTCGAACAGTCACATCTCAGTTAATTCCACTTTATTTGCAAGTAAAAGTTAAAACTGTTCAGACCGAAATAGACAACAGTTTCTGGATGGACGATTGAAGTGGACCCCAAGTCATAATCCCACATTCCTGTAAAACAAACTGATTGATATCTTTTCCAAAAGGTTAATCAGTTGATTGCAAAAACAAATTACAACTTTTTGTATCTTACTAAAGAAGTACTGGCAGAATTAAGCTGCGAGTAATCCTACTAATACCTCACAGTAATACACCATCAAAGTAAAGTTCCCAGTTCTTGCATATCGATTGGAAGTTTTTAACAAAACCTCCTTAATCAACTATTATAATTTAAGTTTTTATTTCAGTTATTAGATGAAAAATATTCTTTGCATAATTATCTTTTCGTGTTTTAGTCTCACCGTCATCTCCTGCGGCACGGGAGATACCTTGTCAAGCAGTACTAAAAATGCTGGCAGCAATTTAGATCAAACAACCCAAGAACAGGCAATTGATTGTTACTCCGTCAACAATTCAATAAATGATAATTCCACAATTGATAATTCTACGGTTTCTGATTCTACGGTTTCTGATTCATTAATTACAAATTGCTCAACTATTATAAAATCAACTGTTTCAAATAATTCTACAATTGATAATTCTAGTATATCAGATAATTCTACAATTGACGGCTCGAGAATTTCGGATAATTCTTCAATTGACAGTTCGAGTATTTCAGATAATTCTTCTGTTTCAAATTCAATAATTATAAATTCAATAATCACCAATTCAATAATTAAAAATGAAACATTAATAAATGTCACAATTTCTAATTCTTCAATTAATAATTCCAGGTAAATTCATTGAAATAATCAATCTGTTGAATGTTATTGACGATAGCAGTACTGCTCTTCACGCCAACCATTATCTCCTGTGATTAGTCATGTCCACTATTCCTCATAGTCAGGGACATTCCAAATCCTACATTCTTGTAATTCAAAGTAAATCGTGATAAATATTGAGTCCTTCAATAATCACCAATAGGAACCCAGGTGAAACGGCTACTCATATTCTTCTCAATCCTTCTTTTTTCTTCTCCTGCAATTGGAGAGGAAACCGGTGTCCTTTATCTTTATGAGAGTTACTCCGGCTACGTGTGGAAAAAGTTCGGAGATGAAGAAACGAATCCAAAATATAAAGGTGTTGTTCTAGACGGTAAACCACATGGGATTGGTTCTTTGATTTTTCCAAAAGGGGGTAAGTATGAAGGTGACTGGAAGAATGGGGAAAGACATGGACAAGGGACATTCACTTGGTCAGATGGAATAAAGTATGTTGGCGGATGGAAGGATGGTAAATATACGAATGGAACAGGATTTGATAAAGACAGGAACATAATTGGGAAATGGGTAAATGGTGTAAAACAGTAATGAACCATTCTAAAACCAACCCCATCATCTCATGAGAGTAATTCCACTAATTCTTCAGAGTCAAAAATCCTCTAAGTAAAATCCCACAAATCGTATCTTTTGGAATAATATTAAGAAAATAAGGATTTAGGAATGATTGAGAACTCTGTTTTGATAGGAATGATTTCATAAGACGAAACCCAAAAGGGGAGTAAAAGTGGGAGTACAAACACAATTGTTTCGTATTTATGGAATTAAATAATAGGAAGATATGAGATAAACTCTGTGATTACAGAAGTTTAGTAAACTGTAGCTTCGTTGAATGGTCGGGGTGGAGAGATTCGAACTCCCGACATCCTGCTCCCAAAGCAGGCGCGCTACCGGACTGCGCTACACCCCGAAAGATCTTAAACAGCATACCTTATCTAAGGCCGTGTTCAGGCTGGATATATTTTAATGCCGTTTGTACTTAATTAATTTTAGCACTTATGGTGCCGAGAGGGGGAATCGAACCCCCACGAGATTGCTCTCGCCAGATTTTGAGTCTGGTGCGTCTACCAATTTCACCACCTCGGCAAAAAAGAGGCTGACTTTTTAAAAAAATAACAAACTCACGATTGAGCGTCGGCACCGACCGACTCTTCCACCGGGAAACCCGGCAGTACCATAGGCGCAAGGGGGCTTAACTTCTGTGTTCGGGATGGGAACAGGTGTGACTCCCCTGCCAGAAGCACCGGCACTCAAGCGTGAGTTCGTATTTAAATAATTTGGAGGTTTCGGTTTTGGTTTTTTTTATCTCAATAACATATGAGAGGGTCTCTTCGGGTTTTAATCTTGTCTTAAGTCAGGTCGCCCGGCCAATTAGTACCGGTAAGCTTCACATGTTGCCATGCTTCCACGTCCGGCCTATCAAACAGGTAATCTTCCTGTGGCCTTTGGGGACCTAATGGTCCGGGAGATCACTCTTGGAGCCGGCTTCCCGCTTAGATGCTTTCAGCGGTTATCCGTTCCAGACGTAGCTACCCGGCAATGCTCCTGGCGGAACAACCGGATCACCAGAGGTCTGTCCACCCCGGTCCTCTCGTACTAAGGGCAGACCTCCTCAGATCTCCTGCGCCCGCGGCAGATAGGGACCGAACTGTCTCACGACGTTCTAAACCCAGCTCGCGTACCACTTTAAATGGCGAACAGCCATAC